>JGI20166J26741_11776807_pt1 | contig 10321 bp, 3 predicted proteins | sample TergutCu122P5_FD_26741 | JGI IMG/M metagenome (IMG submission 26741) | reverse complement strand
TCTTTGAAACTCTGCCTGATAGAAACATTCTGTATACATATCTGAATTCAGCATAAAAAGTACTTCTAAGTTCACCTATTGAAGTTCATGGGACAAAAAAGAAGTTAAATTTTGTTGTCCAGTGTAATCCGTCAGTAAACACAAAAAATATCATAAAAAATGACATTGTCATATTTTATGATATTTGTTGTGCTTATTGATGGATTATTAAAGTACTGTATTGATATAACACAACGGGATGACGCCTATTAAAAAAAAGCAGTTGGTTTAATTTTTTTTTTAAATCCAGATTTACCTTTTCATAACAACTGCAGGCCCGAAGATGATCTACATGGTCGAAACATGTCGCCCTTTTAATATGATTATGCACTTTGTTATATTTAATAAAACTCTACAGTTGTGAGGACGAAAATTAGTAAATGCTATTTTATTCATTATTCACATCCGTATGTGCAACGTGAAATTCACTTACCGTTGCATAATAACCGAAATAAAATAATACAAAATTATACTACTTTTTTAAAGGCAGGCCAGGCAGCGAACAGGTACCTTAAAATACACAAGAATTTCCTTCCACATCTATTCCGATTCATTCATCGTCATTGAAGCAACGCCAAATTAACAACTGCAGTTTACAGATCATCGTAAAATATGATAATAAATTAAATAAATTAGACCTGAAAGAGCAGAATGGTATCGTGTAAGGTATAGGACTACTTCAGAGAGCGGTCATATTTAGATACAAGATACAGGGGTCGAAATTACCCAGTGGCTGGCAATGTCAAAGAGTTTAGTTAAAGAAATTCAGTCACGAAAATACATTTAGTGAAGAGAAAAGTAAAACTAGTGTTATTTTACTGGTGAATCAAAATAAAAAATAATATCTTTCGCCAGGTTTCTAAATTATCATTCACTGCCTGGTGGCTACTACGTGTACTGTCTTTTTAAACATCAGAAACCGCCGCACGTTTATCACGCAGTTTATCGATATGTTTAATAGGAATCTCAGAATAAACATCAAATATTTCCTTTAAATATTGTTAACAAACTTGTATTTGTATTGGTCTTGCTTTTGCAAAGTAAGTGACCTATATCACCAGCTGCACACAAACTAACAGACCTTAAATAAACACTGGAATTCATGAAATTATGCTCATGATTGTTTAGTTTCGAAACTCTGCCCACCTTCTAGTATTTCACCCAAGTCATTTTATGTGTTTTGTCACAATGCGAGATGAAGAAAAAGGTACATAAAGCAAGTAATACGAAGTGTAATATAATATTGTCAAAAGCTTTTAGAACACAATAAAACGAAGGTACATTATAATTCGACTGTGATGACGGAGAAACCTGACGAAGTTCTACGTACAGCCGGCTGCGATAATAACGTTGTGCTATAAGATAAATGTGTGAATGATGCACTTCTTGATTTCCCTAGAGGCCTGAAAACACATCAGTACCAGCGCTCGAAACCGAGGTTTCAAAGCCATATACGAAATTAATTTTTAACATATCTGGTCAAAAGCGTTAAGCTCCAAATATTAAGGAAGATGAAGCATAAGGTAAAATTATTCTGATGTGTGATATGCCAAGGTACGGTAAAATACCCCTCAGTTATTGCAGCATACTAACAATGAATTTTAATAGCCAAGTGAAAATGAAAATGAGGATGATGACAGAGGACTATTTTACACATATCCTTACTTTGTCATTAAAAAGATGAAATCTGGAATTCTCAATGTGACGAGTATGTAATTACTGTCTTCCGGTAGGTACAAACGTTTCGGAAGAACCTTCCGCATTCGTCTGCTAAGCAGAAGACTCTTTCTTCTTGATGATGAATAAAGCTTGTAAAATAACAGGCTCGAAAAGAGCAAGTAATCAACGCCTCTTGTAACGCGATAAATTTTAAATACAAATCTCAAAAGTTTTTGACACTTTTCGTTTTCAGAACTGCTGCCCTCTTTATAACTCTGAATTAAATATGACGCCATCGTGCTTGTACCACCACACTAGCTTCAGATATCTCGTCTGTCTTCAATATCTTTACAAATTTACTGTCTTTTTCGAGATGTGAAGATATAGCAGTAAATAAGGCGAAATCGGAAATCTAAAAGACAAAGAATTTCAACTTCAATGTTACCCTCTGCTTTGTGTAATCGTCTATACACTTCGTTACTCTTGAAAGTCAAAAGTTTTCATAGAAGATAAAGCAGTAACAAAGACGAAAAGAACGTGGACCCTCAATCCGGAAATATTCATTAGAAAACACCGCTTTCTATAGCGTGTACTTCCACTGTCACAAGGCTGTTTTCCTCTCAACCCCTGATCATACAACTGTCCCTTAAAATGTTTCGACTGTCCTAAGGAGGTCTCTTAGGGAAAGGAAAAAATAAAAATTCCTACCTTGTTGTTGTTTCAGGAAAACTCAGCAACGAATCTAGCTATTTGCAGAGAAATTAGAATGAGCTTACAGACACGGCGTAGTGTTTCCTGTGCAGAAAAGTCAAGGAGAGTTTTAGAAGTTATACAGAAATATATATACGATGCTGAGAAGCCGAGGCGTCAAAGGGGGTACTAACTGTCTATCTATTGTCGATGTTATCGATAAATGCAGATTTACCCCATTCCACCTACACGCATTCATATTGTAGCTTGGTGGAAGACTACAGACTTTTCAGATGATGCCGCTCCCTCATTATCATAGTTGATAAATCCATCATAATTGTGTATGGATGGACGGTTTGAGGAAACTAAATAATCAGGAGATTTATAATTTTTATAACTCAACGAATATTCATACGGTAAATAAATACAGATTAAATGGGAATGACGCAGGTTACAGTGTGCAGGAAGAGATCAGTAGTCAATATGAATTATAACATTCGGATATCCTAAACAAAGAGACCACTTAGGAAACAAAAACTTTTATCAAATATATGGTGAAAACTTTAAAATGGATCTCCAAGAACGTTCTCTACGCGCACTGAATTCATATCACTGAAGACAGGGACCAGTATGCACAAAGATAATAACTTTTCCGGTTCCGTAAAAGAACGTGGGATTTTTACTGACATGCTCTCTCAAGGGCTCACTAAAGAAATGAAGTAAACCAACGTTTCGACATTAGTTCATATTTTTGTTTTGAGTGTCGGAACTCAGTTGATCGTGAATACTGGGTAGATTTTGTAACAGTAACGTTACACATTGTGTTCAGTAGGTACTATATTGAATCTAGTCAAGATGCAGGCCATTAAGTTTTATTTCGTAGCTTTCCTCAGATTTTAGGCAAGTACCAAATACTAGAATACAACTGCCTCCTTCCAAACTCTATGTAATGGAGACTCAGGATTCTTTTCCAGCCTTATCTAAGGTTCTACAGCAATTAAAGTCATTCAGTTCTTTTACGGGAATCAGTAACATGAACATAGAGACTTGGCTCTTCTCTGTTCCATTTAAATAATGATTAAGTATATACTACTTGGAGATGTGAGGTACTCACTGTATTGGATATAAAGCTAGGTCATCTGGATTTGACGCCCTATAACGTGGTAGATGGTTTAAGTTCTTTTCGGTGGAACATGCTGCATCTATTTTAGGAAAGTAGATGGTATCTCCTCCGAGACATTGAAACCTACCTATCAGACTACTTAGTGTCACATCCTGTAAGAACCTACCAGTTAAAATCATTCATCGTCTTGCCGGGTGTCATTCGACTAGGCGCTCTTAGCGACAGAAATAAATTACGCAAGAAAATCATGTCTGTCTTTCAGTTTGTCCTAATATCAGAGCCTAAACCACTGGATTTTTCTTAACTTTCTCGACAGTCTTTGGACCAATCCTAATTTTTTGCCTTACAGATCCATAAAAAAGTCTATTTTACTTAAGGCAATATGCACACTTCATGCATAGAAGAGTATGTTGTGGAATGTAATAAATATACAAATATAATGCAATTAAACTTAGTAAGTTGCAAATGACGCCTTAGAAAATTTTTGTGTACTACAATATAGAACACAATCTAGGAAATTTGTTTACAATTAATCGCTTTTGAATATGTCTATCTTGCTTGTGAAAAAATAGAGATAGTGGTATAATCTAAGAAATTATACTGAGTCAGCGTTAACACATATGCTATCTTGGAATAAAACAAAGCTACACCAAGCTATATAGCAGTGTTGCAAAAACTTGCGTGCGGGCTTCGAGAGGAATATTTTGTGACTGAAAATCGAAATAAAAAGGAGCATCCCGGCTTGGGAACTGAAGCAGGGGGAATTTAATAACTCAAGACGGAAAACTGATGTTTTATTCATGAAATATCTGCATGCTTTTCATATAAGTAGAAATAATTTAATGTGATAAATTTAGATCCATATTTGTATGCTGTATAGTAGGCCACTTCAGAGATGGTTTGCACCAAACATTTTGCAGTGACGTCATAAACGCTGACGACGTCATTTCTTTCCGCTAATTTTTAATTAGGAAACTGCACAATCGATGTAGGATTTCCAGAGCCGCCTGGCGGCGGTGGAGATGCCATTGACGATGAAACTAACGTCTCTTGACAGGATGTGGGGCGGCTGAAAGTATGGTAATGTGGAAGCTTCGAAGCCAAGCCACGCATGGGGTGAAAGAGAAACAAACAATATTTACTGCAACCAATACAGTAAACTAAATTTGATTTACGGATGCTTGCAAACCTGATGCGAGGGTATGAAAGCCTGCGAGAATAATAAAATGCATAAGACTGACTGAACAAACAAAAAACAAAGAAAGAAAGAAACAGACAAACTGACTGAGTAACTTAATAACTGAATGATTGAATCACTAACTAACTAACTAACTAAAACCATAGAACAAATTTTCTCTTAAAAAAATAAGGGTTAATCATTTAGTAAAGCCCTCCAATTTATGGAAATCGGAGTTCTGTCGCCATATTGTCAACCGTCGGACATTTTTTCCTGTCATGGGCCAAATGACTCGAATCGACACCTTAAGACCTATTTGTTTTTGATTAGTCCTAATATTATTTTTCCATCTGTGCCTTGGTCAGAAAGTGGTCTTGTTCCTTCATTACATCGACCAAAACCCTCTGGGCCTGTACATTTCTCTTCTGTCACATTCTGTGTGATTTGATTTGACCCGATTGCTTGCGGAGGAAACATCCGACGTTCCTCATCAGGCACTTTTATACAGCTCCATCTCTCTTCTTGTCTCTTAGGTCCAAACACTCTCCTTAGCACGCTGGTTTCTTTATCCTCCCCTCAATACGAAATACCAAGTTCAGAAGTATATGTGAAGAGCAGCCAAAATTTTATGTTTTTACCGGACTTACATCATTACATTTTTAGATATTTGAGGGAAAGAGACAGGGTTATGAAACCATTGCAGAAATTATACATCGTTTATCTAAGCAGCATCAACCGGTCGACTCTCTAATGGAAGAGCATCGGGGTTTCTGTGAGATAAATCTACCAAAATATATATTTTGATAATTCTAAATAATCTTTCCCATTTTGATGCTCCGTTTATTAAACTGCATACGTACTTTTCATTTCTACCACCCCTGCTGTAGTCTATGTCATTTCTATTTTACCTAATTTGGTTTGGCCATCGTAAACATATTCCGTAAGTTGCAACAACTATGAGGTTCCTGTGTGTTCAACTGTCGCAAGCCGCTCATTACTACACTCTTACAAATATATCATCTACACCATTACGGAGGCAAGAGTGTATTCTCAAACGTCGGTACACGTCCGCCATATTACAAGACGTCATATTCCACGAAACAGCATTCTTCCTAGAGCCAGAGGTGAGAACCTCAATCTTACAATATCACAATCCGAAGTAAATGTCAGTATGGCGGATGAATATCAACACGTGTCTACACATCGTAACTGGTGATAAAGAACATCAGATGCAGTACAAACTCTAATTGTCACACAGAAGAACACATTAAAAGTCAAAAGCGTAAACAAGGGTCTGCGAATTTGATGTTCAACTTTTCAATTAAAACTTCACAGTGTCGCCACTTAGATGCTGTCAACACAACGTTAACAGAATTTGGAAGTTTAATCAAAACTGAGGCCTGCTCTTACTTACGATAGAAAGTTAATTCAGCGATATGGATACTTTCCTACGACACGCAAATTCCTACAGCCTATTAAACACGGATTTACCCGTCTTATCACTTTTCTCTTCAGGCATTCGATTCTTAAGACGACAGAGGCCTAAATTATAAATTTTCTTCCCGTCAATAATTACATGTTCAATCGAGCCACTTTTATTCACGCTCCAGTATATCTGCCTCTCTATTTATTCCTTTTTGTGGATACAGAATCTCCCATACACAACATAGCTATGCACACAAGAAACTAATGTGGTTACCAATATAAACTGACAATAAGTACCCCAAGATTATTTGAACACTAACACCGGTACTCAAATATGAATGATGCTGTCCGTATTTGAACATCCTATAGGCCAATTTTGTATGGGGAAAACGTTTACGGAGGAACGTGCTTTCATCCTCTGTATTAAAGAAATAGGGCCCATTTAGAGCTGAAGTTATTACGGTATGTATGTGGTTGCAATGATTGTGGCTAATGACGACTAGGTAAAAGAGTTCGGGCCAATATAATCACTTTAGCTTCAAATTAGATTCTATCCCGTCCATCCTGAAGATCTAGGTCTTATTTGCTTTCGAAACTTCCTTGTAAACCTACAAAACTTTACAGAGTAAAACTTTAGAACATTCTAGTGAGTAATGTTTATATCGTTTGTGCGAAAAGAATAAAGTAGACAGATATTAGTAGGACGTGCAGCGCACATTTATGAAAAAAGACACAAAAAAATGGGGAAACAATGATAAATAGTATGTAGCAACGAAGTTATGACTATGAAGATTACTGGCCTGTATGTAGGTTGGTAGGCCTACACAGGTACAAATATTTCAGAGGAACCTAATACTTTCGTCTTCAAAGTAAAAGAGACCAGATGGAAGCAGAAAGCCCTACAATCACGTTGGTACTTGTCGATGAAACCTCACTACGCACACGCCAAAATACGTACTATAATCTTCATATTTATGATGACAAATTTATTGTGAGCGTAATGATAATGATAGTGATTTTGTCACAATGGGGGCACACACGAGAAAAAGCAAATAAAGGAATCGGATATTGTAGTAATGAAATGTTGGAATGACCGCCTATTTCTCACAATCCCACCACCTCATCCAGCTTTCTGTCGAATAGCCCTGCATGCGACTAAACCAATAGTGCCGTTTTGTTAGAACGCTTGGCGTTCCATAACTTTAATTATTTAGAAAGCTCATAACAATTTTATTAGATGCCCTAGGACTCCATTTCTTAATGAATGGATCACTGTTCCCTTTCATACATCAAACAATCCACAGCACATAACACGTCCTACACAACCTCGTAAAACGACGTGCTTGGTCTGCCGATACTTGTATGTTTACGTCTGCTTGTAAAAAACATGAGTAACACATCTGTGGGGACTGATAAAGAGAAAGCTTTCCCCTGAAGAAATTTCACCTGTACTGGATCTCTGCTTGCAAAATGGTGGCAGTTTTGCACCCAGAAGGCCTGGGGTCTTTGTTATAACCATGAAACCACCAGTTATTCTAAACAGCTCTGCTCGTTTCCCGTTTATTGAACAATAAATTTTTCACAGCGACAAAGCGCGAACTGGCAACACCGGAAACAATGTCTATCAAACATGGAAATACTTCTAGTCAACATCTGCACGAGATCAGCATGTTAATAAAAAGTGTTAAATGTTTTATACATTACGAGAAACGCCAAAAATTCTCTCGAATTTCGTACTATGTTGGCAATTCATCTGTTCGAAAAACATGTACCGGAGAACAATAGCTCATGAATGTAACACAATAACTCCGTTTCCATGTAATCTTCATTGCTGAACCAATTGCAAAGCACATCGTATTATGTTTGATAGCCATTGCTGACTTGTACAGATTTGTCACCCAGGCATATAAGTAATTCATCTAACAGAGACACGAATCTTGTAGCTTAGGCATTGCCTCGAGGGCTTAGAAGAGAACATCTTTTGGAGGCAGAATGTTCCAGGTGCGACACTGGTTTCTTAGTGGGCGGTAATAAAGAATGCGAAAATATTTCTGAAAGGCTGGCTGTAATATCCTTCTTCTGTAATGAAATACGAGTATAAGCTCAAGTGATCTTCTAATCCAATGGAACAAGGCGGAGGAGTAGGTAATCAGGCGGTCCTGTAATCAAACCTCAGCCTGGAAATCAACTGCCACAACTGAAGTCTTCGTGATAATCCTTTGTCCCTGCAGAAAACTTCGTACGTTAGACCACAATCGTTTCATGCCAAACCACAACCCTCTAAAGTGCCCCTGATCGTACCTCACACAAGGTTTATATCTTTCTAATTCTTCTACTGCCTGTACTGATAGACCACGTTTTATTATTAACTCGTGACATCTCTCTTTATATCGCTCGCGGTCTGTTTATTCTTCGGCGTCGCGCTGAAGTCCACTCCAGCAGCTGACAGGGTACCCGAAGTTTTATCAGGAGCCCAGAATGACTCTACAATCAATGGCCGCGCGGTCTAAGGCGTGGGTCTGCGGCCGATCGCTTGTTGGGACTGCGGGTTCGAATCCCGCCGCGGGTATGGATACCTATCTTCTGTGAGTGTTGGATGGTGTCAAATAGAGTTCCTGCAACTGACCGATTCCTAGTCCAGAGGAATTCTATCGAGACAGAAAGTGTGTGTGTGTGTGTGTGTGTCATTGAATGTAATCATATTCAGTGAGTAGAAAGTCAATATGCTTTAACATTAACGATTCACAAATCGCCCTACTGCGTGATGCCAAATACTCTTAGATAATGAGAATGCCCTTAAATAAAACTTAAATAAATAAATTTAAAATCCGAGAATCTCAGCAGGTATCATGATTCACTTTCTCCAACAAAGAGGGACTGGCGAATTTTCGAACGTACACGAAAATTTATACGTCAGTTAGCTATAAATTCGCGATTTCGTGATGGTGATACAACTTGCAAAAGCCAACTGGGTGAGGGTAGAACCCCCTAGGAGGATTCAGGTGGAAAATTTCTTCATTATCTGAGTGGTTTTTCGCATCTCAATGGGGCCTCTGCTATATTAAGCAAGCTCAGTAAATACGTCTATCTAAATACGTATTACTTGACAGTCGTATATTAAGTATATTTGAACTAAAACATAATAGTCGTAGCACGAAGTAGTATTTGTCTACGTAAAAGTCGAGATTTTGGCTAGCTGACAATAACAAGGAGAAAAATAACCATGATATCATAACGTCGACGCTCAGAATACAGGCAGAGTGTTTCTGCGAAAACTTAGATTCCCTGCCCAATTTCATGGGCTGCGAAGTATCCAAAACAACATTATCACTAGTATGTAACACAATTACGCAATACAAATATCCCGTTGCAATTTGAAAGGAAAACTGTTAAGAACCAACTGCGTCACAGAAACGTAACTTCAGAAGAGCTTCGGTATTAAAACTTGTACTAACCTTCAGTTTTTAGCACTGTAAATGTACCTATACTTTAAAAAATACAGTTTCCATTTGTACTGTACATAAAAATATCTTCCCTCTAATACGCTGTACCACATTCAATTACGATATTACACAGCGTGCGCGCTGTCGGCAATCGGGATTTAATTGCTCACAGTTCAAGAGTGCAATGCTGCACGTATGACACATTCTCATATCGGGAACCATTCATTCAGACTATTTCTTTTTAGGCGCCTTCGCAAAATTACGAAAAGCGACTGTTAGCTTCGTAATGATTGCCCGCCTGTCCTTTCGTATGGAACAACTCGGCTCCTCCCCCGCCCCCCCCCAAAGCATTTTCATGAAAGTTGATATTTGAACATTTTTCAAAAATCTGAAGAGAAAAACAAGTTTCACGGCAACAACGGTTGCACGAACGAGCCTCAATATTACGTTACACTCAAGTTCCTCTCTTGTTATAATATGACGGATGGAACCAGGGAAGACCACTGAAGAAACATCTGGATGTGTGAGAACGGAACGGGTCAACAAGTGGCCCAAATGCATGGTAGCTATATGATGAGGATGATGATGATGATGATTATGACGATGATGATGTAAAATAGTATTGGACGACAAGCTAATTAGTGATTATAAAATTATACATTAATGACAAAAATTTGTATGTATAAAATTCTTTCTTAAGAGCAAGGGGTAAACTGACATTTGTTATACATTTGAATATATATATATATATATATATATATTTTT
>JGI20166J26741_11776696_pt1 | contig 10322 bp, 5 predicted proteins | sample TergutCu122P5_FD_26741 | JGI IMG/M metagenome (IMG submission 26741) | reverse complement strand
TCGGCTAAATCAATAGCTGAGCAACTGGGAATCTCACGTGAGCGGGTTGGGTCCATCATTCATGAAGATTTGGACATGCGGAAGCTCTCCGCGAAGTGGGAATGAATGTCTGAATGCGGATCAAAAACGTCAACGGTGCCAATCGTCTGAGCAAATGTTGGAAATTTTTCGGCCGGCACAATCCAAATGATTTCCTGTCGGGCGCGATTGGTGACCATTGATGAAATCTGGTTGTATCATTATGAATCGGAGAGAAAACAACAATCAATGGAGTAGCGGCATAGCAGCTCACCCCGGCCCAAAAATTTCCTAGTGCAAAAATCCGCTGGAAATATTCTCGCCTTGATTTTTTGGGGGGATCAAGACGGCATCCTCCTCATTAATTATTTTCCAAAGGGCCAAACTATCAACTCGGAGTATTACTCATCTCTGCTGGTGCAATTGAAGGATATTTTGAAGGAAAAACGCCACGGGAAATTCACCAAGGGGGTCTTGTTCTTGCACGACAATGCCCGGGCCCACCCGGCACTTGCAACCCTGAAGAAACCGGCTAACTTGGAATTCCAGTCTGTTGATCACAGACCCTGTTCTCCGGATCTGACCCCGTCGGACTACCACCTGTTCCCTGGACTGAAAAAACAATTTAAGGGTCGCCATTTTTCTTACGACGATGAGGCCATTGCTTCCGCGGAGAGCTGGTTGGACGGACAATATACTGAATTTTTTCGAGGGACTTGCAGAAGTTAGAGCATCGGGCTAAGACCTATATTGAGCTTCGTGGGGAGTGTGTTGAATAAATTCCGAGTTTGTTCGTTGTATCTTGTTTCCTTCCTGGTCGGGCTAAGGACTTATCAACACCCCCTCGTAAATATTTCAATTGAATCTACGCATGAGCTGGTTGAAAGAGAGACACTTTCAATATATCTGTCATTCTTTAACCTCTGCTTCAGAACTGAGATAGATTTCAACTCTTTCTTTACCATATTTAAGTATGTGAATCTGTAATACAAATAGTATTTTTTAAATTAATTTTTTCTGAATAGCTCATAATTTACTGAACTCCGAAATATAAGAGAAAAAATGCACTTAAGATACTTGTAAAATACTAAAGTATCGCAACGTACAGAAGCAGTTAATATCCGAAGTGTAGCCTGTTTTTATGCGATCGTCCATTCGTTAGACCAACCGTAGTACACTTTCATTTTATATGTTAGATATTAGACTGACTAAGCCTATTTAAGTTGGGATGCTTGATATGTCCAGAAATTTTGATCTTAAATTGCCATTTGTTTTGGCATATTTTAAATATTATCTTCTTCGTCTTCATTTTCTTATTTATCTCCTTTCTTTCGTTGTTCCGTATACACTACTTTAGAATTTTAATTTGTTTTTCTGACGTTATTTTCCTTCGTTTCTGAGACCAGAAGAAGAGTACCTTTCTCCGTAACTGGAAGAGTCGACTTTAAAAGCCATTCCCGATGATATCCGGTGCACAAAATGCTTCCCTTTTAACTCCACTACATTGTTTTTACAAACGTTCTATTGCGAACTGTTACGTAGATTAGGCATATTGTATTTCCATTCCTATTCATTTTGAGGACTGCAATGTAGATGTTCAAGACAAGACGTTTTACAGATTCTGTTCATAAAAAAACGTTATCTCTATACTGCTCATATGTTTGTTTCTCTTACACAATGCCCCCACACTCCAACTGTTCTTCTAGCTGTGATGCTTCGGAAAATAAACTTTGGTGAGTGATGACTGTAGCTCTGAGGGTTGAAAAACAAACACACACAGACACACACACACACACACAAACACACACACCCTGTCTTTCCTTTTGAGTGGATGATGGTTGTAAATGCGGATCGTAAAATGGCCCCATTAAAGGAACTTTATAGGGTTCAAGAAATAGCCAAATCCCAGATGTCTTGACGCAAGCTCGAGCATTTCTTGAAAACAAAATACGCTCCAAAAAGTTTGAAAGGAAGAAGGAGGTAGCTTCATATAGAAGAACATCCATAATGTTGGGTAGAAATAAAGACGGTTCTCCTTTCACTAGAAAGGACCCCTGATTTAGCCATTGCATACTTCATTCTTGTGGCTAAAAGTAATTATTTCCAGAACTATACTCGATGTGAAACATTAAACAGTTGTCACCATGCTTTTGAGTAAGCGCAAAATATGAGGTGGGAAATAAAATTACCTGAGAGAAATGCAGGGAACAACTGCGAGGATTACGTTCAGATTTTAGTGAAGCATAAAGAAATACAAAGAAAACCAATATGAACTACACAACGAAACTGATGAGGTGGATGGTGGAAGTGAGGAGGAAATGGTCTCCAGCTTAATAACGAAGTACAAACTAAGAGATGCAAGAACTCAAGGGAGAACCTGAAGAGACCGTCAGTAAACTGAAGCTTGAAAAACGGTTAGGAAACCGACGATTAGAATTTGGAGACTGATATTGAATAGACGGCAGGAGACTGACGTTGAAGAACCCTAGGAAAATGAGAGCAAACTTCAAGAAATTGACTTTGAGTATACTTTAGGATACTGACGTTGAATAGACTTTAAGAAGCTGATGAATAGACTTTAGGAAAATGGCGAAGAAACTTTAGGAAACCGACATTGAATAGACTTTAGGAAACTGACGTCGAATATCTTTTAGGAAACTGACGTTGACTAAACTTTAGGAAACTGATGTCGAATATGCTTTAGGAAACTGGCGTTGAATAGACTTTAGTAAACTGACATTGAAAAGGCTTTAGGAAAGTGACGTCGAAAGTGCTTTAGGAAACTGACGTCGAATATCCTTTAGGAAACTGACGTCGAATATCCTTTAGGAAAATGGCGTAGAATAGATTTTAGGAAACTGACGTTGAATAGCCTTTAGGAAACTGACGTCGAATATCCTTTAGAAAAATGGCGTTGAATAGATTTTAGGAAACTGACGTTGAATAGCCTTTAGGAAACCGACGTCGAAAATGCTTTAGGAAACTGACATTGAATGAACCTTATGAAACTGACGTCGAATATGCCTTAGGAAACTGATGTTGGATAGACTTTAGGAAACTGACATTGAATACACTTTAGGAAACTGACGTTGAATAGACTTTAGGAAACTGACGTCGAAAATGCTTTAGGAAACTGACGTCAAATAGCCTTTAGGGAACTGACGTCGAAAATGCTTTAGGAAACTGACATTGAATGAACCTTATGAAACTGACGTCGAATATGCCTTAGGAAACTGATGTTGGATATACTTTAGGAAACTGACATTGAATAGACTTTAGGAAACTGACGTTGAATAGACTTTCAAGAAAATGACTCTGAAGAGAGTGTTAGGCAGCCGACGCTGATTAAGCCGTTAGACAAATGGCGTAATATAGACAGAAGAACAGCCATACTTATTGAGGTGTTGTCAGATTTACACATTTCAACCAGCTACGTCCAATTTCGAACCTGAAGTTGGAAACACCTTATTCGCTGAAACTTTGCCTTCCTAAAGAAATGCAGCTGCCGCAACCCACAATATATTTGAAATTTTGATGATAATGTTCCACAACTGATATGGAACTGCTAATTACGAGATGAACTTTTCAAAATACATAACATCTGTCAGAGATGTGATTATATCTCATGTCAGTGATTATGAAGATTTGTATCTTCTGGTATAATGACTTTTCGGAAGGATATTCTGCCTCCATCTGGAGAAAGCTCTCTGTTTTCTTTTACCAAATATCGGCAAAATTAAGGGAAAATGAATATTGCGTCACAGTTTTGTTTTGAAGTCGTGATTCTGTTTTGAAGTGAAGTGAACTGAAGTGAGTTACGGTGAAGTTCTTTGGGACGAAAGTACCATATACATTAAGGTGACCTTGCACTGAGAGTACTTGAGTGTACTTACCTATTTCATTTGCTGTATATCTTGTACTATGGTCGTTTTGTAATGCGTGGGTGAGTGTATGTGGGGGTGTTTTGACAATTGTGTGGGTGTTTAGTAACATGTGTACATGTATATACTGTGTTTTGTATTGTTTGTACTGTTTTTATTGTTTCTTTTATGTATATTTATTCATATTTGTTTTGTCTGTACTAGTATACGAACTACTGCCACCGAGTGAAAACTCAATTGCATTAGTAGTAGTAGTAGTAGTAGTAATAATAATAATAATAATAATAATAAATCCTTTAACAGTGTGTACTGCAGTGTATTCACACCTGGTCCCAGTCCTAAGTCTGTACAAGATGGAGATTATTATCTATGTCCTTCCGTATGTGCCTTTTAATTGTTTTCTTTCATGTCCAGGATATTAGGGATTTAAGACACAAGCGATACTTTCCTAGTTGGTGTTTCTGATGACTTCAAAACTTTGAGGAGGGGTCGTCAAATAAGTCTGCAACGAGATACCAAGAGAACTTGTAACAGAAACGCAGGGGTAGGTCAGTGGTGACGCTACTAATGGTTGTGAAAATATCTGACTACATTCGACTAGAAAAATATTACCGAAAGAAGCTAAAATTAGTGTAGACTAGGCCAGTCACTTTAAAATCAGTTTTAATGAGTAGTATGCTTTTACTAGTTACCTGATTGAATCTCCCATTTCCTGAGGGTTCCCTGTTCGTTTCCTGCCCTTCATCATCCCCTCACCCTTCATCTGCACTACTGGAGTTCTTCAGGTTTATAAGAATTTAGCGACCTTCGAAATCATCCAATCTTTCTTGATCCTCCAACTAAAGATCTTTCAATATTTCTATGTGGCAACATCTCGAAATCAATTCGTCAGTTGTCACTGAAATGAATTCTTATCTCAGCACACTTTGAACACGATACATTACGTGTTACAACCCAGCTGTTTACAAACCCTCATGTTAGTTCTCTAGGATTGAGTTCTGGATGGTAAGGTGGCAAACATAGAAGAGATTAGTCTTAAGGTTGAATAAATTTTATAAGTTTTTGAGATTTGTTAAATTGTACAATTTCGAACTGCTCAGCTTTGAACATAATTGGATTGAGTAGTACATGCTGTAAATAAGCCAGTCTTGCATGTCTTGCGTTGTCTGAGTTTAGGCTGGAGCAGCAGCTAACCTGTGCACCATGAGAAGATGCACTTCATGCACTTAGACGTAGCAGGGTGGTAATATTGTTGTGAGTTTTCCGTAAAATGGATTTTTACTTGATATCTTGACTACATTAGCTGTTTTGTCAGTGACTCAGCTACGACTAGCTAAGTTATTCCGGCCCCCTTACTTAATCTGTAGAAACATATGTGTATCATTATAACAATGATTAATTAAATGACCATACTGGTGCCTTTCCCAGGGAAGCATTGTAACTGACAGAGGTCATACGCTTTACCAGAACAGTGAAATAACAGACGCAGCGTATATCTATGATTGTGAGACAACCGTCCAGAACTTCAGGTACTGCAGCCACCGAGAAGTAGGCCCTACATGAGAGGTAAAAGCAGGGATGTATCCTGAGGAGTTAGGTTCTGAATGTGGAAGGTGAAGTCATACATGGCGGCTTGGATATAAAAAATGCTGAATCTTAGGATTATGTCACACAGTGAGTTACTGGGTAGTTATGAGTGCAGTTCAACTGAACTTTTTGATAAAAGGAAAAGGTGAATGTGAAACTATCCCTGTACAGGCCTGGACAGGCCATGAGAATTCCAGATTTCATGACAATCGGCACATGAAGGAGGTAAGATTATCAACCCCAGCACTGACAGCCTGTACCCCCAGGAAATATTTCTAGGATTAATTTATATTAGAGACTGAGTCGACACCAGTGAAGTGGGGCTGGAAGGATTATGGCAAATACAATTTCCAATGACACCATAGGGAATTGAATACACGACCTTCCGGCTTGTAGCTAATTGCTCTTCGTAATGTGTATCTTAATCAATTCGCTTCGTTTCGAGTGACGTATTAGTTAGGCTTCTGAATCGTACGTTTTGTGCTATTTTAAATCCCTTACATATAAATACCCTAGATGCTAGAATTCTGTACAAGCTGTAAAAATTGGTCTCTAAATGCGAGAAAGAACCGGGATTGAGAATGTGACAAACGTGGTAAGAAATCTAAGATAAGCCAAGTTCTGTGAAAAACCATACACTACGTAGAACTTCAAGTGTTTTACTTCTCATAAAACAAGAACCGTTTGTAGGCATTGTTAAATAAAGAAAAGAGATGGACAAGATATGAAGTAAAAATGGTGCCTATAAGAAAAACACACAACATGAGCAACCAGTTCTTAACATTTCTAGAAAAAGTTTGTTGTGGGACCGCAACAAGCAATAAGTTGAAATGACATATAGTCTGGACTTTCTACGTCGATTTGTTTATAGTTAACTACATACACCGTATTGGAAAATGGCTGTGCTTCCTTCATCTGTTATAACAACACTGCTTGTATTGGCTTCATAGGACGGAATCAACATGATAAGACAAAATCAAATATAATTCACAGTTCCTTTGTCTTGCTTCCTGAAGAAATCAGAGTCAGCTTCCGAAACTTTGTAATTTTAAACAAAATCAATGTGATATAAAATGTCCAATGCATGTTTTATATCAATAAAATTCTGCGTCGAAAATTTCTAGACTTACTTTATAATATTACAAGATTTTATTTTTAGGATCTTAAGAATGGCAGAGCTTTAACTGTGGCACCTACTGCAGACGATTCGAATATATCGAAGTTTACCTCCAAGTTGTTTTGTAATTTCGAAACTCATGGTACTTAAGAGCGTTCTTGTGGAATATATTTTCAAAATCAACTCGTAACTATATACAGAACTCACCACTGAATATTTTTAAATTTCTGCGTCTTATTTTTCCTGGTGATTCTGTGGCTATTTTGTTTGTCTCATGATTTTTCTGCGTGTGGTGCTTCGTGTACATCTTTCTCTTTGTCTCTGATGATTAACTGTCAATCTTCTAGCCTGTCTCCATCAGTATCGGTTTTACTTTCAATTTTTCTTCTCATTCTCTGTTCAATTCTTGAAGAGCGAGAAGGACGCAAAAAGCCCCATCGATTGAATAACCCCGTCTTTATCAGAGACCTCTTTCGCTTTTTCCTCTGTACTGTCCCGCCTCTTATAGTAGCCGCGTCAAGCGGTTTTTTTTTATTTCCCCAGACCATTTCTATCACTCTCCCGGCGGTACGTACGTTATTCAAGACCGTCCCATCGGGTAGGGAGAGGAAAGAGAATTGTGCTTTCCCACTTCAGCGAATAAAACCCAGCCAGATATGCGCCAGCTGGTATGAAAATAAGCAAGTGTTAAACTACAGTAACTGTTGTAATGAATGAGGTAAACAGAAATCATGACAGGAAAACCCTTCAGACTTACATACAGGATGGTCACAGAAAGAACTGGATCTTAGAACTCTATCACTCTCTCGACCTAACAAACATGTTTCCACTCGAAGAATTATAAGCGGAAGTATTGTCTTTATTTGGATGCATGACTCTGCGGCAAAGAAAGTTGCTTGATATTTGTAAGAGATAAATGGTCCAACTCATGATCCAGCCGTCTTAGCGACTTAGAAAGATGACTCTGTGAATTGCAAGAAATTTTTATAAGCCTTATAATGACCATATGTTTCGGGTATCTTCTAATAAGTTTCCCTGATTTGGTTTAAAACTCTAAAGCATTGAGTTCTTAAGAAATATGGAAGGAATTTTGGACGACTCTCTAAACATTGCAGCGGCTGTGCCCGCAAGTAAGGGAAGCAGAAAGACGCGAATATGAGAGCAGATATCAAGCGGAACACGAATAAACGATTCTAGATTTTGAGGCAGCTAAGATTCAGGCGATTACTCTGATGGCCATAAAATACGGCTAGAAAAAGTACCAACACCAACACGATCACCACCACCAACACTACTACTGCTACTACTACAACTCTATCAACAACAACACCTACAACTACGACAACTACTTGTTAATAGTACTACTGTTACAGCTTATTGAACTGATGTTACTTAAAAACGGATATGGTTACTCTTTATTATATACCGTCTCCACGTGTCCTATAGTAATTTTTTATTCACTAGTTGATTTCCATGGAAATTTTTAATACGGTGACAGAAAGCAATCAATACAGCATTGTCGTGTTCTGGGATGTGATGTTGAGTCGCCCAGTCGCCGTCTCGTAGGAACGTGTCAGGAGTTCAGTGTCCGTGAGGAGCGCGTTGTGAGTCGCTTGGACGAGGCAGCCTTGCATCTGAGAAGACCGAAGCCTCAATTAACCTAAGCTGTTTGTGGAACTCTAAAAACCGCAGTGTGTCAAACTTTTTCGAATTTAATTTGCGAATTGTAACTGCAGCCGTTACTTTGGACTCTGAGTTTACTGCACCTTCCTGGCCATCTTATATGTCAGCCGAACTGCGCCGAAGACTTGCAGACAAAATATATTGTTTGTACAGTGCATTTTTCGAAGTGTTTCCTAATGCCGTATGCAACAGTGAGATTTTATACTTTTATTTCCTTAATTTTCTTCCTTGGGGCTTTTATTCTTCATTTCTTTTTATTATATCATAAAGAAATATTTTATGGTATCAAATTTATAAAACTCAAGTCTGTCCGCCTATATGTTTGAAAAAATTAACTAACTTTTATAAAACTGACATAAATAACATGTTACTCGAAAACACCATCCTTCAGTATTGTACTTTCTATTTGTCAACTAATACAGACCCAGCAGCCGTGAAATTTTCAGAGTTGGGATTTGAAATAGCGCGAAATATAGTAGTCGTGTGGTCAGAGATGTAAGGAAAATTACGAAACTTTTGATAATCTGACCTTTGCAGAAATTAAAAGAACAATATGGTGGCCGTTCGAATTGTGTATTTAGCTTCCGTCTTAAAGAAAGATGTGACAAAAATTCTCTCAAAAAAAAAATATAATTAGTTCACAGATCAACTACATGATAGACCAAACGTCATCATCATCACCATGCTGGCCACAAGAAAGAAAAGATAATTTTATTTTAATATTTTTAACCTGTATTTAATCTATTCCTCTAAATATTTTTAACTTGCACGTTTGCAATTTTTAACGTTTTTATTCCCAAGGGCACCCAAATTTGTCGTATATATATGTCATAACCTTTACACAGCTCAGATCTCAATCCCAAAGCAACTGCCTGTACAACTGTCTTTTCTTACTTGTGATCAGCCTGATAATGAAAGTGTCTGATCGAAACATCTATCTGAAATATGAGACTATTTTTTTGTGTTTTGACTGGATGTATTTTGCGTCTATGATTATCTATGAATACAATTAGAATGAATTTTGTAAAAATTTAATCTTGACTGCCATAAATAATTAAGATAAATATTCGAAGTTTGTTTTTAAATTTTGGCGATGTAACATTAACATTTATAAATCATACACATCGACTGAGTGAAAGTCTGATGCCATATGTGACAGATTTAATGCGTACAGAAATTCTATTAGGCTAATTTAATGGTTCAAAACATGTGGCTCGCGACCCCTTACGAACTCGTAGAAAATATAAATAATGACATACGTATTATTTGTAGTCATATGTAATCTGATATAAAGACGAGTAATTTGGTTTTATTTAGTGCAGGATAAGTTTTTAAAATCTTACTGTAATTCGTCGTTCATTAACTCACATTACTAAGATTTTAAATGTTCATATTTACATTTTGTATTGTAAGTACACTGTGGAAAACCGAGATATGACAAATATGTAGAGACAGTGTCTGGATAAATTGTCGGAGAACAAAACTCGTGATTTCTCTATACACGATATCAAGGCATATGGGAAAGTTGGCTTCCTGATGCTCTCAGCCTTAGTTTCGGCACTAAATGGAGAATAACCAGTTTCACGCCCCGCCCGATTAAACCCACTAACCATGCACGATTGGATGAAGACGTAAAATTTTTGCGCCTACTGAGAATTGAAATAGGATCCATCGGTTGTTCAAGCCATAATACTGTCGTCACTCTACCGACTAAAATATCCAGTTTCCCCTAAATTGTACGATACAGGAAAATATTCTTGGAACCTCCATCTCAATCTGTTACCAAGTGCTATTAGCGAGGAAACAGTGGGTTATTTCGACAGGGTTAATTCAGTTTCAGATATGGTAATGTTTAATTTGATGTTTTTCTGACCGTGCATCATAGTATAGACCTTTCAAAATACCAACTTAGTGCACATTCTCTTAATATTCAACAATATAACCCTTTGCCGGCCCTAACGTACTAAAACGTACTGGATTTAAATGCCGCCTGCCGGCCTAAACGTACTGAAACGTACTGGCTGTTCTCTTCGTAA
>JGI20166J26741_11776584_pt1 | contig 10323 bp, 5 predicted proteins | sample TergutCu122P5_FD_26741 | JGI IMG/M metagenome (IMG submission 26741) | reverse complement strand
GACCCCTCACCCCCTTCTAGTGCCGAGGTCTAAAATAGAGTAGAGCTATACCTCTACTCTCCCTAAGGGCCTTCGTGGCCTATGAAAGAGTGAAACCTACCAACCTTCGTCTTTGCTTATTTCTGGAAATAGTGATCCGTTTAAGAAGGATTCTGTCAGTTATGGTACTACTTCGCGGAGCGCAACTGAATTGGAAGAAGAACTTGCAACAGAAACGTCGTGCACACCTTCATGTGATATCTTTGCAGATCCCGCGGCTTGGCCACAAGTTGTTATAACTTCAGGATTGCAGCTTGGGCCGCAGGTCCTCCGGTTGTGTGCAGAAAAGCTAGATGTTCGTTTTCCTGCCAGTCAAGTTACAGAACGGTAATTCAGGGATTTTTTGGGGGCTGCTTTTGCTGCAAGCTCCTTAATTGAGACACTGAACGCTGACGTGATTGCTTTAGATACTGTAGAAGCTGTCCCGTGTGTTCAGCTTTCGCGAAATGAAAGTTTCAGTAAGATGTGTGAACGTGCCAACATGTTCAGTGCTTTATGTAGTGTGAAAGAGTGCTGGGCAAGCAGAAAGTGCAGGATGGCTGTGAAAGTCAGGCCATTGCAACTCCCACATCAGATGTGGATGGACCTGCGTTGGCCGAAGAATCAGAAATTTAATCCGAAATTTTGCCTGAAGAAGTGAGCTGCTCTCTGTTGACGCTAAGTATGCTTAACGGCAAAAGGGAGCAATGTATTTCCACTTGTGGCCCTCCTCCCCTTCATAACGTTCGTGTGCATGCCTGTTTCTGTAGAGTCAGCAGAGCGATTTTTTTTATGGCGAAACTCATAGAAAGCTACTTGGGGTGTACAGGAAGTCAGGAAAAGTTGGATAGACTGGAAATAATTGCAGTTGAAGGTGATTTTGCTCACTGTTTTGGATACTGTGCAGCACAAAGGCAAGAAAACTGGCAGTTCGTTGTGAATATCTTAATATATGTTAGCTGTTCGTTCATACAGAATAAAAATAAATTCCCTCACAAGCTGTCCATAGTGTGATTGCTTGTTAAAATAAGCCGAGAATATTATAGACGTGTCACAGTCAAATGACGCAAGGTGTAAAATGATAAAAGCATGACCGTTTTGTAGTTATGCGTAAGATCGTCCGCGAGAAGCCGTATGGATCCAACTGACTTAGAAGAGGACTTCGAGGAACCCCGGCCGGGATACTACCAAATCTCGCACAATGTTGCGCGAGCGTCTCCATGGTTCTTGTTCTGTAGATGCAGTTATGGAATCTATATTGGCTGGTGTTCATAGAGTCCGTCGACGACTTGCGTTCAGAAGTGTCGTCGAAACGCATGAGTGTCTGGTTGACGTGGAACAGAATAGTGTAGGGTGAATTAACTTGCATGTTGCCGTATCCCTCTGTGTGTGACCACTCACAAGTCCGCCGTGCTGTGTACTGTGTTTCCTGAGTACACGAAACAGGGTGCCTTATCGTTGTAACCCCATTTTACGGTGACATGTATCTCGAAAACTGAACGTTTCAGGAGGAATGTTGTGCATAGCTCCACGTGGCTGGTCCTGTCGCGTAGAACTGCATTCCATAGCTCGATATTGTTTGTTGCAAGCCTGACGTAAGCCCCCAGGCCTGTGTTTGTTTTTTTGCGTTTGTGTGTGAATGGCTTCACCAGATCAGCGGTTGCGTACCGTATACAGATATGCGTTGCTTAACGACGGGGATACGTTCTGAGAAATGCGTCGTTAGGCGATTTCGTCGTAGTGCGAACGTGTACTTACACAAACCCAGCTAGTACAGTATAGCCTGCTACACACCTAGGCTACATGTATATCGTATAGCCTATTGTTCCTAGACTGCACACCTGTACAGCATGTTACTGTACTGAATACTGTAGGCAATTGTAACACAATGGTAAGTATTATAATATTATGGCACCACAGTCCTATATGCGGTCCGTCGTTGACCGAAACGTCGTTATGCGGCGCATAACAGACATATGCGCCACGCGTACGGTGCAGCACACGGAAGTGGCAGGATGGTTTAATGCTTATGTCAGGAACCCCTTTCGTAATCGTCGACTCCCACTCAACAACGCGTTTCTGTCCGTGGGGTAGCAGCTTATCTTATGCACCTACCAACCAGGCCGCCCACCGGCGTGCTCCTGCTCCCGTTATCAGAGAGAGGTTGTCAGGCCTGTTAAAAAACGCCAGTTCACCTGCCCGCGAGATGCTGCCAGTTGGCTCACAAAACATCATGATGAAATATTATTGGCGAATTGATTTACTGTACGATTTATGTTTGTGTTAGGTTGCAGTATGGCGATATTAATAGAACTGAAACGAAAAACGATTATCATCCGTCGAAACACAACTTATGTTCTCTTTCATAAAAAGAAGTGAATGTAAGTTACGTTTCGACTGATGTATCTTTTTTTCTTTTATGAAGTATGGTGATTAAATAAAAATTGTAGGTTTCACAAATTTATATTAATTTGAACTTTGGATGTACTACATGTAGGTATGTTTGGTTATAATGAGGTCATTTCACAGATGGAACGTTCTCTTGAAGTATGGCAGTTTACTCCCAGTACCTCCTGTGTGTGTGTGTGTAGGGTTGCACAAAGTTTATATAAATGTAGGGGCCACCTCAAAATTCTAGGCGCCATAAGGGTGCAAGCAAGTTCCATTTTGAAGCCCCCCCCCCCCCCAAATATTAGGAGCCACTGTACAAAATTTAGTCGCCACGGCGACCTGGCACCCGGAATTTGTGCACCCCTGTGTGTGTGTGTGTGTGTGTGTGTGTGTGTGCACGTGTAGTAGGGGTGGTGGTAGTAGTAGTTCGCCAGTGCACAAAATCTGTTCAGCTTCCCTGAGTGGCCTACCCAGAATGTAGAATATTTATTGAATAACCCAGCATTGGAGTGGGGCGTGGGTTTTTTTTTTGTATCATACTGTATGCTGAGTACAGTTCCTACAAGAAGTGCCGTCATATATTCAGACTAAAGTTGTGTGATGCACTTATCCCAAATAGGAAAATATTATACAAATATGTGAAAAGGTTTGAGCGGCAGGTTTTGTTTTAGAGAGGAAGAGAACACTCAAGACACTCAGAGGAAAAAATAATGAAATTTATGCTAGATTGGAGATGCTGAAAAGGAAAATGATGATTCAACTTGCACAGCATAAGGGCATGGCTGCATTTTCAGTGTTAAGAACAACAGAATTGCTTCTTTTTTATCCTATGTGGTTCAGACACTCTACAACACATCATGAAACAAGACTGAAATTTATGAACTGGTACCTTGATGGGGCACATGCACTCATGCTCTATAGTGTGGAAGGTTGGTTTTGTCTTAATGGGGTAATGTGAACTTTCAGAATAACCAGGTTCTTTTGTTATCCACCGAGTGCCATTACATGGTGTTGGGGTTGGTGTTTGGTGTTCTGTGAGTGAAGCAGAAATTATTGGGCGCACTTTCTTTCCTGAGATGAGTTCATACCACTGTGTTTCATTCTGACACCATTTTTTGAACATCTGTCCAATTACAAGAGTCCATTGTACCTATGGCCCTTTTTTCGGCAGGACAGTGCAACAGCTCACATTGTGAAGCAGTGGTGTGTGTTGTTTACAGGATATTTGTGGTGGCGGAATAATAAATGGGGATTGTGGCCTCATTGTTTGCCAGATCTGAACCCATGCAATCGATTTTTATTTTTTGGGCATCAAGTGTTTAATAATAATTCTCACACTGAAAATATTCCAGCAGACAACATTCAGGATATTGTGTTTTCTGTTTCACCAGCAGAAGTATGATGTGGAATGAACAGTTTGTTTGTTAGGTGTGACTGTTGTCTGGGAACAAAAGGAAGACATTTTGAGAACTGTTTAAATATGGTTAGTAAAAGTCTGATATTACCTGCAGTAGATGGCAAGAAACTGTGTAGACCCCATTGTTTGGCAAGCTGGAATAATGGTGCACACTGCGCTGCTTGTGAGTTACCAGATAGATAAAGTTCCTATATTTCAGCATGTCTTCATCATGTCAAAATAAATGGGGGGAAAAAGTTTGAAAATATCAAATATATTAATTTTTAGTGTGCAAGATTTTATAACAAGATTGCATGTATTGTGAAGGATATTTTGTACTGTGTTGTACTTGTGTACTTGCAGGGATATTCCAGATTATATTGGACATGTGTATAATACTTGTTCTCCTTTGTTGCAGTTTCCTAGACAAAGTGCACATAATCAAACAACCCAACTACACACCTACAGAACAGGTTAGTAGTTGCTTTGAAATGATGAAATGTAAGTCACATTTTTGTTACTTAAGAACACACCAGTGCCACCCTTTTACACACTTCACATAGCTGCCTGTCTTTATGAACTGTTTGACTTGCACAATTACAACGGTATTGGCAAGGACCAAGAATGTTGCAATTCACTGGGAACCAATAATTTTGAAAGAAAAATGCTTTATGTGTTATCTGGAGCTGGGCCAGTCTCCTAAAGTGACACAATCGCTTAATACTTTCCTTTTTTTACTTATAATTGATTAATGCTGTTAGAACACACTCATGTAATGCAGTTTTATGGCAATAATGTGTTTGTGAAGTATGTTCACTTGTTTGTGAGTGGGTAATTATCGTACTGTAGTGCCACAGTTTTAAGAGTGCACACTAAAGTAATTCATATTCTTCACTCATTGAACTGGAAATGTTACTTATGTCAGGATCATGAAAATGTGAGGTCAGATCAAGAAACATTGGAACTAAGTCACCCTGAGGAAGGGTATGGTTGCAGTGAACATTGCATGACATATTACTGCACGTCCAGAAATGCCGAGACATCTCCTTGTTGGAATGTGTCATACACAGTTGCCAAGTGGCTGATACCACATGTGTCAACTCACTATGATAATGTAGCTGCCTGCTGAACACAGTGTGTATAACAGTGTTTAACTGAACATATTATTTGTCTCTTTGTACTCAGCACACAAGCTGGCAGTTACATTCTGTTTCCTAACTGTCAGAAACTCTGAAAAGTTACAGGTTTAATGATGTAGAAATGATTTAATGTGGTACAATGGTGCAGTAGTTGATTATTTCAAAAACAGTTTTATGTGTGCTTCTGGCACTGTCAGGAGTGCTGGGATAAGTGTGCATCCTTCTTTTATGCAAGATAAGCGTGTTTTATTTAATTTTCTCATTGCTAGAAAATCATAAAGCATAGTGAGTATGAAAGAGAGTAACAAGAAAGCAGAATAAAATTAACAATATATGTATGTTACATGTAGACATATAAATCCAGACAAAGCAGATGTTTACAGGTAATAAAACAAATAGACAAGGCAATCTGAACACTTTGTAGGAAGATTTATTTATTTACTTATTTATTTAATTGTTTATTTATTTAGTTAGTTACAACATTTTGATCAAGCTTGTAAAATGTGTATTAATTGCCACTGTTAATGAGCATTTGTAGACATGGGACATTGAAGATTTCTTGTAATACGTATTATTGTCACTTTTAGTTTGTTTGCTTGTGGTTTATGTAATGACACCATCAGCACCGCAGATTATATAGCATTGAGTGTTAGGATGATCAGTAAGTAATGAATCAGGAAGGTTGCTGGAGGAAGCTGTCATGGGTCTGTTTGAGGTACTACCCTGTAATTTATATGGAGTGGCAAAGGAAGAACTGTAAGAGCTGTATTCACAGTAGCTCTTGACCTGGTAGAGATTCAGCCTGGCTGCGTACCACATGCAAGTCGTAAACATCACCACTTGAGCCAACTTGTTCCATAACATTATGATGTATTCCTGTTCTGTAGTGTATTCCTGTGATAGTGTGAATCACTATGGTGAATGCCAACTGCCCCCATCCTCTGTAATTTTGACATCACATTTGCAGGAAATATATTTAAATTAAAAAAAAAAAGGCCATGGGGAATGAGGATCATATTGGGAATAGTATCAAAGTGGTCCCAAAACCAGGGTTGTGGTTGTGGTCCAGCTCCAGCAACCTACTTCAGTTACAAGCAGCCACTAAAGAATGCACACATGATTACATTTTACACGGGATAAGTATAAGTGTATACATAAGGAAACACATGGAGATATAAAAACCTGCATTCAGATATGACTCACTCCCTTAACATGGGCTCCACATCAAGGCAGCAAAGCCCTAAATGTAATTTGGTATGATTCCAAAGGAGGCAAAATTTGGTACCTGGCCAGTCACATTCACCTACATTTAGGGGAAAATGCAGACCAGACCTCGTAGTTCAGTCTGGGTTGGCATGAAGTCTCAGGATACCAAGATCAAGGATTTTAAATGCCTACCAGAACCACTGTGTACCACATTATTATTCTCAAACATTGCCACATGTGCTGGGGCGTGGCTCACAATGTTTAGTTTTTTATTAGAGATACAGTATAGGGCAGTTGCAGTAGTGTTTTATGTTCATATTTACATTGAACTTGATACTTGGCATGTGGTTTATACCTGATAGTGGAAATTGAAGTTTGAGGACTAAAAGTCGACTGGAGAAATGATGTTATCAGTTACTTGCCATTACCAGCAGCTTCACCATTCAAACAAAGTATTTTGTTATATCCAGAGTATTAAGTATTTATATTGTGTTGTCTCTAGGATGGGTACAGTGAATTTCTTAAATGAGCTCATCTTGCACAACTAGTGTAAGAAGGTGAAGGGGAAATTTGTTTTTATTGCTTGTTTCTGTGCATATGAGGACAGAATGAAGATACCATCCTTCCATGTCACTCTTCTTGGATATAGAATTGAATGGGTTCGCATTCATTGTAGGGCAAATCCTGAACACTAGCACTCTTCTTGGAATAACACTGGACTACATTTGTCTGTGTTTGTGGACTCTCTCACTCTGGTTCAGTTCTGTTTTTTATTGTAGTGACAGGAGTTCAAGATAGTGCTGTATTAGGAAGCAGTACTGCAGTGTTCAGTTGATAGCAGCAGGCATGGTAAACCCTCCTGCCATCTGGAAATTGAACATAAAATTAAATTAAATTAAATGCTTTATAACTTTGTACAGCTGTAGTTTACAGTAATAGAGTGGCTTCCTTCAGAGACTAGCCTGAGCTGCTGACTGTCATTAAATAAACTGTTAATAACAAATACATTTATTTCCTTCCTAAGTTCACAGTCTCCTTAAGAATTGATTTTTGGTTAGCCGGCACAAAGGCATGCATCTTTTTACAGACAATTGTGCTTTGGTATGTGAATCACATTTTGGCACATAACATTGCAGATGAAGCACTGTATATCACTAAATTCATGGTACTAATGTCTGTTATTAACACCTGAAGTACCTCTGCACTTAATTGTTCACCATATTTGTGATTACATTCTGCATTTTTGCAACTGACCCCATATGCTGACCAGTCATTGCTGCCCTGTCATTGCAGATTCAAACACAATGTCACGTTGCTGTCTTCACTGGAGAAGTAATTGAATATTTACCAGAATATTTTGGATCCAGTTGCATGGTTGTCAGTTCAAGGTTGTTCAATTTCTTTATATCATCCATGCATAAACATCAAGGCTTTATTAACATCTGTTGATCATCTAGTTAAAGTGAATGTGTTTTGGTTTGGTCATGAATGTTGCTGATAAACATATTCTGTTGTTATTCTGATGTGTTTGAAAACAGTTTAATTTGTAAGCAAGTGTAAGTACAGCACTCTCATGTTCGGATATGTTATTGCCTAAGAAGTTCCTTTATTTCAGGTACCAAATGGCACAGTTAGATTTTCCCCTGTACTGTGAAGCCTTGCGAAAGAGTATATATGTTGTCATGTATAGACTTTAGCACGTCTGTTTTTAACGTTTATGATCTGAGGATAACTGTTAAACTTATACAGACCTTGGCACATGCACTGGAGAGATTCATCAGCAGTTCAGAATACTGCAGAAATATCGGAGTGTCGTTGGATGCATGTTTGAGTCACACATTTTTTTAAGCTTATGTGAATTCTCAGTTTAGATAGACAAACTTATTACTGCCTCAAATTTCCAGTTTCATTAATTCCTCTCATACACAGTCTCTTGTCTCCCACTACTTCATGTCCTCTAATACACATCATTCGCTTTGTTATCATCCATTTCATAATTTCCTCTAATACACATCATTAACTCTGTTATCTCCCATATCATAATTTCCCATAATACACAGCATGCACGGTTTATAACTTCCCATTTTGTTTGTTACTCTCAAAGGCAGCATGCTGTCTATAATACCCAGTTTCATCAGCTATTCTCGGTAAGAAATTGCCACTACATGCTGCATAATAACCGAGGAGAGTGTGGTTCTCATCTTCTTCATGGAAGAAGCCTGAAATCATGCGTACTATCATAGATATAGTGCTTGCTGTAATACTGTGTTTCATCAGTTACGGTCATAGACAGCCTGCTCTCTATAATACCTAGTTTCTGCAATTGCTGTCATACACACTGCTCTCAATAATACCCAGGTTATTTTGTTGCTCTCATACATAGTGTGCTCTCAGTAATACCAATTTTCTTCTGTTGCTCTCATACACATTGTGCTGTCAGTAATATCCATTTTCTTTTGTTGCTGTCATACACAGTGTGCTGTCAGTAATATCCATTTTCTTTTGTTGCTGTCATACACAGTGTGTTCTCAGTAATACCCATTTTCTTTTGTTGCTGTCATACACAGTTTGCTGTCAGTAATACCCATTTTCTTTGTTGCTCTCATACGCAGTGTGCTGTCAGTAATACCCATTTTCTTTTGTTGCTGTCATACACAGTTTGCTGTCAATAATACCCAGTTTCGTTTGTTGCTGTCATACATTGTGTACTTTCAGTAATACCCAGTTTCTTTTGTTGCTGTCATACACATTGTGCTCTCAGTAGTATCCAGTTTCTTTTATTGATCTCATGCACACTTTGCTCTCAGTAATACCAATTTTCTTTGGTTGCTGTCATTCACAGTTTGCTCACAGTAATACCCAGTTTCTTTTGTTGCTCTCATACACTGTGTGCTCTCAATAATACCCAGTTTCCTTTGTTGCTGTCCTACGCAGTTTGCTCTCAGTAATACCCATTTTCTTTTTTTGCTCTCATACACAGTGTGTTCTCAATAATACCCAGTTTCTTTTGTTGCTCTCATACATGGTGTGCTGTCAATAATACCTAGTTTCTTCTGTTGCTCTCATACATGGTGTGCTGTCAGTAATGTCCAGTTCTTTTGTTGCTGTCATACAGTGTGCTCTCAGTAATACCCATTTTCTTTTTTTGCTCTCATACACAGTGTGTTCTCAGTAACACCCATTTTCTTTTTTTGCTGCCATACACAGTTTGCTCTCAATAATACCCAGTTTCTTTTGTTGCTGTCCTACACAGTTTGCTCTCAGTAATACCCATTCTCTTTTTTTGCTGTCATACACAGTGTGTTCTCAATAATACCCAGTTTCTTTTGTTGCTCTCATACACGGTGTACTGTCAATAATACCTAGTTTCTTCTGTTGCTCTCATACATGGTGTGCTCTCAGTAATGTCCAGGTTCTTTTGTTGCTGTCATACAGTGTGCTCTCAGTAATACCGATTTTCTTTTGTTGCTGTCATACACAGTGTGCTGTCAGTAATACCCATTTTCTTTTTTTTTTGCTGTCATACACAGTTTGCTCTCAATAATACCCAGTTTCTTTTGTTGCTGTCCTACACAGTTCTTTCATCAGTCACTCCTGTATCACTGCTTGTGTTTTTTATCTTTCACTTCCACACTAACTCAGACACAGTAGGCTTTTGCAGTTGTGCTTGCTGAAGTGGCCATATGGCAGTATAAATTGTGGTCCTGTGTTGAAACATACTGTATGCTGATTGCAGTGACATGTTGTCCTTTAAAACCGTAAACTTCTCTGCGGGTACATAGTGTTGTAACACAGAATAATACAACCTAAATTTTGAGCACTGTGTAGACCTCAAATTTAATGCAGTATTGTATTTTTTATGTGTTCATTGTTGAGTTAATCATGCCATCAGTATGTCATAAGGTGTAGCATTAACATGTAGCATTGTAGTTTGGTGACTAGATGAAACAGGATTTTGTGGTGTTCTTTGTGAAGTGTTAAACTAACGTGTATGGATTTTGATGCTCTTGGAAATAGTAATTAGGTTTTGCCTTGGTTTGTGTCTTTTATACGAGGTCTGTCCCAAAAGTAATGCGAGTGAATTAAAATAAATTTTTTTTTATTGAACATACATGCAATTACAGTTTATCCCCTTCAAAATAGGCTCCTTGTTATCGAATACAGCTATTCCAG
>JGI20166J26741_11776473_pt1 | contig 10326 bp, 10 predicted proteins | sample TergutCu122P5_FD_26741 | JGI IMG/M metagenome (IMG submission 26741) | reverse complement strand
TCCGGAATGCGCGCAGACACAGCGAAATCTTTTGTTCGCAGGTCTGCGCGCGCCAATGGAGGATAGCTGATTTATGTCTACCTTTATCAAGAAACAGTATCAGGGCGGCGGGTCGTGTCGCAATAAAAAAGTAATTGTTTATTTTTGAAAACAATGTTAGAATAGATGGAGATTCGGCGCATGCACGCAATCGGTACACAATAGTCATAAGCGCGGGCCGGCAGGCGACGGCCGGGCGGCTCTCAGTTTTATTGAAAAAGAGCCGCGGGGTTCTGTGTCATTACGATCAAAGAGGGTGCTTTATGGGTAAAAAGATTGTCGTTCTCGGCGGGGGCTACGCGGGCGTGCTCTCCGCCAAAAAAATCGCGAAAAGGCTGAAGAACTTAAAAGACTTTGAAATCACCATAATCGACAAAAAACCCTTTCACACCATGCTGACGGAACTGCATGAGGTGGCCGCTTGGCGCGTGGAGGAGAGCAGCATACGCATGGATTTGAACCGCATCTTTGCCGGCCGGAACGTCAAGGTCGTCATGGACACGGTGATCTCCGCCGATTACGACAGGAGGGTGCTGAGCGGCCAAAACGGCGAGTACGCCTATGATTATCTGGTGCTGGCCTCCGGCTCAAAGCCCGCTTTTTTCAATGTCCCGGGCGCGGATACGAACGCTTTCGCCATGTGGTCCTATGACGACGCGGTCAGGATAAGGGACCATATAATGGACATGTTCCGCAAGGCCGCCGCCGAGCCCGATGAGGATGAAAAGCGCAAGCTGCTGACCTTTTTTATCGTGGGCGCGGGGTTTACCGGCGTAGAGCTGGCCGGCGAGCTGGCGGAGCTGGTGAGGATATTGTGCGGCAATTTTGAGATAGACCCGTCGTTTGTCAGCCTGTATGACGTCGATGTCCTCGACAGGATATGCGTCGTGCTGCCGGAGAAGCTCTCCGCCAAGGCGCAGCGGCGCCTCAAGAAAAAGGGCGTCAAGGTGATGCTGAAGACCAATGTCGTCAGCGTCGGCGAAGACAGCATAGAATTAAACACCGGTTCCGAAACGGTTTCCGTTAAAACGGGCACGGTCATCTGGACGGCCGGCATTGAAGGTTCCGACATAGCGCAGAGTTCCGGGGAGCTGGGGCTCAAGGGCAGGGGCAGGGTGCAGACCGACGAATATCTGCGCTCTCTGACGCATCCCGAGGTATATGTCGGCGGCGACAACACCTTTTATATACCGGAGGGCGAAAAGTGTTCCGTGCCGCAGATGGTTGAGCACTGCGAGCAGGGTTCCGACATTATAGCCAATAACCTCGTGTGCGAGGCCGCCGGCATCGGGCAGCTTGAGAAATATAAGCCCAGTTTTCACGGGGTGATGGTCTCTGTAGGCGGGCGGTACGGCGTGGCCAATGTGGGGATGGGCAAGGCGATGTTTGTGCTCCCGTATTTTTTTGCCATGCTCAGCAAGCATTTTATAAATATCATGTATTTTATTCAGGTTTTGGGCTGGAACAAGGTCTTTTCATATATCAACCATGAATTCTTCACGATCCGCAACTGCCGGAGCTTCCTGGGAGGGCATTTCTCAAACCGTTCCGCCACGTTCTTTCTGGTGCCCCTGCGGGTGTTCCTGGGCGGGTTCTGGATATATGAGGGCGTATCAAAGGTGACGGAGAACTGGCTTAAATCGCCCAACCTGACAAACTTTTTCAACGGCGCGAACAGTATGTACAACAGCATCCTGGGCACGGCCTCAAGCGCCGCCGCGTCGGGCGCCGCTGACGCCGCGTCCTCGGCCACCGCGGCGGCGAACAGCGCCATAGACGCCGCCTCCTCGGCGACGGCCACGGCCGGCGCGACTGTGGCGTCGGTGGTCGGGCACGCGCTGATCAATTGGAACTTCGGCCTGTTCAAGGTCATACTTGTGCAGTCGAGCGATTTCGCGTTCAAGCTGCAGGTCGGCCTCGTGGATTGGATGATCAATACGCTGGTCATTCCGCACGATCCGGTGCAGATGGTGTTTCAGATCGTCATCGTGCTGGCGGAGATACTGGTCGGGCTGGCGCTCATCGGCGGCTTGTTCACGACGCCCGCCGCGGTCGCCTCCATCGCCCTTCAGATGATGTTCCTGACCTCCACGGGGCTGTACATGTCCACGTGGTGGATGATCTTCGCGAGCATCGCCATGCTCTTCGGGGCCGGGCGGGTATTCAGCCTTGATTATTATGTCATGCCCTGGCTCAAGCGCCAATGGAAAAAAGTCAGATTCGTAAGAAAATGGTACCTGTATCATGACTAAGCCGGATGAAAAAATTGAATACGGCGAGGTACTGGGGCTGACGGGCCGATACGTCAAAAAGCTGCTTTTGAACGCCTCGCCGGATTTTTTTCATATGACCGAGCACCTTTCAAACACCCAGGGGAAATATATCAGGGCGTCGCTGCTGGCGGCCTCCGCCTCGGACGCGGGCGGCTTTGTCAGCCCGGACGTGATAAAGGCCGCCGCCGCCGTAGAGCTTCTGCACGCCGCGACGCTGGTCCATGACGACGTTATCGACGGGGCGGAGCTGCGCCGCAGCAAAGAGACGATACAAAAAAAATTCGGCAGGCGGCAGGCCGTGATTTGCGGCGATTACCTGCTGTGCCTGTCGCTTTCGGCCATAAGCGGGCTATATCCGGCCTATGGCCAGGAGCGATATTTAAGCCTGCACCGCGTTTTTGTCAAGGGGCTGGAGAAGATCTGCCACGGGGAGTTCTGTGAGCTCATCAACAACCGCAATCTGGACATGGGCTTCTATGACTATCTGCGCGTGATCTCCGGCAAGACCGCCGGGCTCTTCGGCATCGCGGCGCTCTGCGGCTCCGTCATAGGCGGCGGGGACGACAGGGAGATGCGGCTTTTGTCGCGCTTCGGGCAGTATCAGGGGATGCTGTTTCAGATAGTCGACGACTGCAAGGATTATGAACTCACCGAACAGGCGGCTTTAAAGTCCGTGAGGACGGACCTGTGCGAAGGCGTCGTGACGCTGCCGCTGATATTGGCCGTTAAAAAGGATCCGGGCATAAAGCCCGCGGCCGAGCGCGCGATGTCCTCGGGCGGCGCGGCCGAGATCAGCGCCCTCATCGGCAGGATACGCGGTTTGGGCGCGCTGGACGGGACGTACGGGATAGCCAGGCGGTATTACAACAAGGCCGCCAGGATAATCGATAAGCTCGACAACGAATTCAAAAAGGGCAGGCTCGCGGATATTTTAAACGCCACGGTCAGCGCCCTGCCGGGTTTTTACGGCGCGGATTCTTAACGGCGCGCCGTTCCGAAACCTGTAGGGGCAGAGCTTGTCTCTGCCCTGGACAGGGGCAACGCAAGGTTTGCCCCTGCAATAAATCGCGGTTTCAGAACACATCTAATGATTGATGATTGTAACATAGATTGTAACATATGGAAGCATTGAACAGATTTTTAAGCTTTGTCGAGGTCAAGACGAAGCTCGCGAGCGTTGTGCCCTTCTTTACCGGGCTGGCCTACGCGCTCTATGTGAATAAACGGATCGATCCGGCGGGCACGCTCGTTTTCTTCGCGGCGATGCTGCTTTTTGATATGACCGCCACGGCCATAAACAACCATATCGACGCCCGGAGAGCGGGGGGCGGCTCCAAGGCCCACTATTCAAACCCCGCATCGCTGGCCCTGATCCTTTCGATGCTGGTTTTATCCGCCGCGCTGGGGCTGGTTTTGACGGCCATGCACGGGCTTGTCGTCCTGGCCGCGGGCGTCATATGCTTTGTCACAGGCATTCTGTACACGTTCGGGCCGGTCCCGGTTTCAAAGACCCCTTACGGCGAGGCGCTCTCGGGGTTTGTGATGGGCTTTTTCATTACGTTTATAGCCGTTTACGTCAACCTGCCCAAGGACGCGCTGATATCCCTGCCGTCGGTCTTTCCCGATATCGTGATCGACATAAAGCTCGCGGCGATGGTTAAGCTGGGGCTCGTGGCGGTTCCGCTCATGTGCGGCATCGCCAACATAATGCTCGCCAACAATATCTGCGATCTGGAGAGCGACATAAAAACGGCGCGGCATACCCTGCCGCATTACATCGGAATAAGGCGCTCGCTCGCGCTGTTCGCCGCTCTGTATTACATAGGGTTCGGCGTGATCCTGGCGCTTTCGGCGTTCCGTGTCATACCGTATACCTGCATATTAGGGCTCGCGGGCCTCATCCCGGTGAGGAAGAATATCGCCGGGTTTTACGCGCGGCAAGTTAAATCGGAGACCTTTAATCTGTCGGTGATCAATTTTATGCTGCTTTCGGTCCCATATTTCATATTGATTTTTATCGGCTGCCTGTTTTTTTAGAGGGGTGACCCGCATTAACAAAGTCAGAATGACGGCCTTTCTGGGGCTGATGCTCGCGATAGTCATCGTGCTGTCCGTGCTGGAGAGCATGCTGCCGCAGATCCCCCTGCTGCCGCCGAATTTCAGGATCGGCCTCTCAAACATCGTGACGATGTACTGCGCCATATTTATCAGCAAAACGCAGGCCGTCACGCTTAACGCGCTCAAATCCGTCTTCGTGCTGATGACGCGCGGGCCGGTCGCCGGCTTGCTCAGCTTCTGCGGCGGCATGCTTTCGATACTCATACTGATCCTGCTTTTGTACGCCTTCAAGGACAGGATTTCATACATCGCCTTGAGCTGCGCCGGCGCGGTGGCCCATAATCTCGGCCAGTTCATCGCGCTGCTGTTCATCCTGGACATGGGGCTGTTTGTGTATTACCTGCCGTTTTCGCTGATCGCCGGCATCCTGATGGGCCTGCTCACGGGCGCGCTGCTCAGGTTCATCCTGCCGGCCCTGGAGAGGATCGCCAGGCCGTTCGGCCGTTAGTTGAGCTTACTATACAAGATATAAGACATAAGATATAAAATAAATATTAAGAATGGAGGCTTTATCTATGAAAAAACTGATACCGTTCGCAATTGCCGCCGTCATGGCGGCGGCTCAGCTCGCCGGCTGCTCCTCGCCGCAGAGCGCGCCCCCTTCCGCCGCCCAACCCCCGGCGTCTCAGGCGGCCCAACCCCCGGCGTCGCAGCCCCCGGCTTCTCAGCCGCCCTCGGCCCAACCCCCGGCGTCCCCGCCGCAAGCGGCGCCCGGTAACGCCGCCTCCGGCTATGTGACCGGTCTCGGCATCGCGGCCAGCTTGAGCACGTCAAAAAGCGCCGCCAATTCCGCCGCGGGCAGCGCCGTGTCGTATGGCACGATGGTCGCCGTAACGCTGGACCCGTCGGGCAAGATAACGAACTGCTCCATAGACGAGGTGCAGCCGGCCGTGGCGTTCGACGCCACCGGCAAGATCACGTCTGATCTCACGAAGGAAGTGAAGTCCAAAAACGAAATCGGCGCGGGCTACGGCATGAAAAAGGCGTCTAAAATAGGCAAGGAATGGTACGAACAGGCGGACGCCTTCGCTCAGTGGGCTATCGGCAAGACTGTCGGCGAGGTCAACGGCCTCCAGGTGAAAAACGTGGGCTCGGAGGCCGGCGTGCCGGATTCGCCGGAGCTCACCTCGTCCGTGACGATCAGCGTCGCCAGTTTCAAAGCCGCGCTCACAAAGGCCGCGGGCGGCGCGGCGGCGGGCTCGCCTTCGCCGGGCCCGGTAAAGACCGGCCTCGGCATCGTCACGACGCTGAACATGTCAAAAAGCGCGGCCGCAAACGCGCCGGGCGCGGCCGTGGGCGATTCGGTCGTCGCGGCGGTGTCCCTTGACGCCTCAGGCAAGATCGTGCAGTGCAAGCTGGACGAACTCCAGCCCACGATCAACTTCGACAGCAAAGGCCAGATAACGACCGATCTCAAAAAAGCGCCCCAGACCAAGGACGAGATCAGGGACGCCTACGGCATGGCAAAGGCTTCCGGCATCGGCAAGGAGTGGTATCAGCAGGCGGACGCTTTCTCGCAGTGGGCAATCGGCAAGACCATCGCGGAGATCGACGGGCTGCAATTAAAGACCGTCGGCTCGGAGGCCGGCGTGCCGGATTCGCCGGAGCTCACCTCGTCCGTGACGATCAGCGTCGGCAATTTCATCAAAGCGATCGACAAGGCTGCCGCCAACGCCCGCTGACGCGAACAGACGTATTAAGCGCTTCATACGGATCGGCGGTTAAATAAGATTGGTATAAAAGGCGGGTACAGAACGTATCCGCTTTTCATTATTGAGAACCAACAATCAAGAACCCGCGCCGAATTAAACGGCATGCGATTGCAGGGCGGTCCAAGCGGCATTATCGGCACAAACCGGTACTACAGAGAAATAAACTGACCGCTGTTCTATTTGGCAAAATTATATAGAACGTTGTAGGGGCAGACCTTGTGTCTGCCCGCATTCCGGGCGGAGACGAGCTCCGCCTCTACGGAACGCGAAATCTTTGACTTTACTGAAGTCAGTACATATCGGTATTGGGAGCAAACGATGTTCAAACGGTATTCCGCAGCCGCGTCTGTCTTAATCTTTTTAATTGCCGCGCTTTCGGGCTGTCAGGGCGCGAATTATCAAATAAATCAAATAAGTTATCAAAAATTCGAGGCCGATTTCACCAACGTATTCGACACCGCCTCCACGGTCGTCGGGTACGCGCGGACGAAGGACGAGTTTGACAGGTGCAGCAGGATCATATACGACCGCCTGACCGATCTGAACAGGCAATACGATATCTACAACAATTACCCGGGGATAAACAATATCAAGACGGTCAACGACAACGCCGGGATAGCGCCCGTGCCGGTCTCGCGGGATATCATCGGGTTGCTTTCATACGGGAAGGATTACTGCGGCGCGAGCGGGGGCGCGGTAAACATAGCGCTGGGCGCGGTTTTGAGCATATGGCATGATTACAGGACGGAGGGGATAAACGACCCGGACAGCGCCAGGCTCCCGCCCATGGCGGACCTGAAAACGGCCGACGCGATGACCGATATTGACGACATGGTCATTGACCCGCAGGCCAAGACCGTGTTTTTAAAGGTCAAGGGCATGTCGCTTGACGTGGGGGCAATAGCCAAGGGCTACGCAACCAAGCTCGCGGCCATAGACGCGCAGAAGGCGGGGTTCGTATCGGGGGTGCTCGACATCGGCGGCAATATCGAGGCCATCGGCAAGCCGCTCGACGGCGTCAGGGACAGGTGGGGGATAGGCATACAGGACCCGGAGAAGCCCATAAGCGGTTCCGACAACATATTGGACACCGTCTACGTAAACGACAACTGCGTCGTCACAAGCGGCGGCTACCAGCGCTTTTATGAGGTGGATGGGACCGAGTACAACCATATCATCGACCCGGCGACGCTCATGCCGGCCACCCGCTACAGCGCCGTGACGGTCATCTGCAAGGATTCCGGGGACGCGGACATGCTCTCGACCGCCCTGTACATACTGCCGATCGACGAGGGTAAAGAGCTTTTAAAGAAATACGACGCCGACGCCGTCTGGGTCATGCGTGACAACTCAATGACCGCGACGGATGGTTACAAGGCCATATCAAAAAAGTTCGGCGGTTATTCGGCTGTGGACAAGTGAGTTTTTATAAAACGCGACGCCACGAAGAGAAACTCGAAGGCCATGATACAGAACAGCAGGCGGTACGACACCGTGTATCGGGGCGCTATCTCAACTATGGCAAAGGCCAAAAACGCGCCGAAGGCGTACAGATACAGCGGCGGTAGCGCCCTGCCCTTAAACGCCAGGTAAGCCGTGCGGCACAGCAAGCCCAGCGCGGCCAGCATTATAATGACCGTGTCGTACACAAAGGCTATTACTTCAATACAGAAATCATACGCCGTGCCGGCGTGCTTATTCACGTTCCCGACGTTCTCCAGGTATACCGAAGGCCCCCATACGCTCATTTTCATGATCATATGCGCGATGACGCCCCGGCCCATCGCCCGGTACCGCCCGACGGCCTCTTGCGCGAAGCGGCTCTGAACCTCCGTCGGGGTGCTCAGCTCATGCACGGCCCGCGTGAGCTCTTTTGAGTCCGCGGCGTTCCATTTGCCCGTTTCGGAAGCGCCGACGTACAGATTCCAGCCGTATGAGTGCGCGGGGTATTGATATCCTGTCAGGGAATGGACGAGCGCTTTGTCTATCTGCCCGAAAGAGAGTATGACCAAGGCCGACGCCGCGATCAGGGCCGCTTTCCGGGCCCGGGAACGCTTGACGTAGACTGCAAAATGTATCAGTATAGCCAGCGCGCAGATGATCCCGAGGGGCCGGGAAAAATTCGCGGCCATGCTCAATATGACCGCCAGGAGCGGCAAGAGCCCAGAACCGCGCCCCCCGCTGTTGTTCGCGTACGAGCGCGCGTATACGTACAGCGCGGCCAAAACGAACGCGCCGAATATGATCTCGGCGTTGGGCGTGTCGGCGTAGATCCAGAGGTATGGGCTGAGCGCCGCCGCGAAGGCGCACGCGGCCGCCTTGGCGTTTGAGAACCCGGATAAAAACTCAGATGAGGACGCATAGAGGAATATAAGCGGCACGGTGAGCGCCCCGGCGCAGATATTGAGCGCGACCGGGGCGAAATCCCCCGTTCCGGATACGCGGTAGAATACTGAAAGGAACGCGGGGTAATTGACGGTTTGCGGGAAAACCGCGTTATACATGGGCAGCTTGTTTCCGGCCAGGATCTCCTTGGCGGTGTCCGCGTAATATTGCAGGTCGTTCTCGTAGACGAGCCTGTGCGTGAGCGCGAAGCCGCCGCAGATAAGGACGGTGAACGCCGCGAGGATGACCAGTATCCATTTGCGGGGTATGTTTTTATAGTGGATCAGCGCGGTGAGGGCCGCGGCCGCCAGCAGAAAAAAGGCGTAATAAAGCAGCAGCGCGTAATCGGTATAAAGCGCCTGAAACTGCCGGTACAGTATGGACGATACGGCGGCCGCGGCGAAGAGCACGGCCAGATAAGTAAAAATTCTTTTCATTTCATTATGCTTTGCAAGCCTTTACTTAGTAATGGTAATCTTGTTGAACCCGCGCGGGCTGTCGGGGTTCAGGCCCTTCGCGAGGGCGAGCCGGCAGGCGAAGGATACGGTTGACGCTCAAAATCAGCGGATAACGGAAATGACCGCAAAAAGCAGCTATTTTGATTTGGTTCTCAGCACGACAGACGCTGTTTCCGCCACAGCTATCGCTAAAGATTTCGGGAAGTCAGCGCAGTGGCTGAACGATCTGCTGCATGACTATAGGGTACAGTACAGACAGGAGGGCTTGTGGGTTTTATACCAGAAGTATGCTGATAAAGGTTACACATGTACCAAAACAACCACATTTACCGGAAATGACGGAACTATTCACTCGAAACTTCACACATACTGGACTCAAAAGGGACGGCAGTTTATATGCGATTTACTGCAGTCGCACGGTTATCTTTCACGTAATCAGTGAGTGTAAGTGATTGAGTACCATCCTGTGTGTATTGTGTTTGAATTTGTATCATCCCTGTAGGTGCTGATCACTTCGGGGATTTTTGTCGTATAAAATAGTACAGCCTTTGCCGTATTTGGGACAATCAGCCCCGAATACACTTATACTACAGCGATTTATCCGGGGTGTCAATATGGATGAGAGCAATTCCGACAGGATGTTTGTTGACGACACTGTCGATTATATGGAAATAGATAACACTACCTTTCCCGTTTCGCTCCACCAGAACAACAAATGCTTGGGTTGCCGCAAAACCCGTAAAACGATCCTGTTGATCCCGATTCTCGTACCGATTTTTATGCGTATCGCGAGAGCTTCACTGTCTGCGCGGTCAATCATTTCTGGTCGCCTCCGCTTCTGCGTTTTCTGTTCGGAAAATAACCATGTTGATGTCCGGTATGAATTTTCCGGACAGCTTATGATAGGCATTGTCTTCCCAACCCGTTAGAATGTTTACACAGTTTAAAAACCGGCGGTTTGAAAACCGAACTCTGTTTTTATAGAGGTAGCATGTGTCTGGAATGGCGATGGCCGCCGCCTCGCCAGTCTGTGCCGCGCTAACGAGGATGGCTCGTTCGTTCGCATCCCACCAAAACCGGATATATGACGGATTGTTTAACATGAACATGACACTTTTAGACAACCGGATTTCGCTTCGTTTGCCCCGCAAGTACAAACTGTACCGGTTATAGTAGGTTTTCCGCATTTGTTTAGGCATCCCGCACCACCTTCTCGACATTCGTTTCTTTGCCGTTAAGTCTGAACACGACCATCAGCAGTTCCGGGATAAACTCGCCGTACAGCCGGTGGAAACTCCCTTTCTCCCAGCCCGCGAGAATGTTAAGACAGTTCAAAAGCTG
>JGI20166J26741_11776362_pt1 | contig 10328 bp, 9 predicted proteins | sample TergutCu122P5_FD_26741 | JGI IMG/M metagenome (IMG submission 26741) | reverse complement strand
GTCATCGTTACGCCTGGATGCCAGGATATGGTCAGCGAGGTGAATAAAAAAGGCGAGGCTGTGGCAAAACTCAACCGCTTCACCATGGCGGCGATCAATCCGCATACCATCCAGGCCAAGGGCCGCGCCTGCGCCGACTGCCACGCCGAGCCGAAAACCGTCGGTCTCGGTGAAGGGAGAATCGGTCTCGACGCCGACAGCAAGCTGGTCTTTTCCGGCATCGCTCAAGGGGAGATAACCCCATCCGGCCCGATGCCAGCCTTTGACGCCTATGTCGATATAGAAGGACGGCCCTTGCAAAAAAGCTCGCGCCCCGGCCTGCGCCCCTTCAACAGGGAGGAATTGCGGCGGATACTGCGGCTTGGCCTGTGCGTCAATTGCCACAACAGCTACCAGGACGCCGCCTGGAAAAATTATGACAGCAAGACGCAATGTCCGCGCAGTGAAGAATTTTTATTTTGACAGAAAGCCCATCGGCGAGCCCATCGACGCGGAAAGCATTGCCAATTCAAGCATGAGATATTGCGCCAAGACCAGCTTTTACGGCGCCAGGCGATCTATTTTCCAGCCATCGCCGTCGCGGCGGTAGAGAAAGCGGTCGTGCAGGCGGTTTTCCCGGCCCTGCCAGAATTCCATCGTTTCCGGTTGGACGCGAAAACCGCCCCAGAAGCTTGGCGCCGGCACCTCGCCCTGGCCAATTTTCGCTTTCATCTCCTGAAATTGCTTAAGTAAAAGCTGCCGCGACGACAAGGGATGGCTCTGGCTGGAAACCCAGGCCGCCAGTTGGCTGTCTTTCGGGCGGGAGAGAAAGTATTTCGCCGATTCGACGGCGCTGATCTTTGCCGCCCGCCCGCGCACATGCACCTGCCGCTCCAGCTCCAGCCAGGGAAAGCTTAGGCAGACCTTGGGATTTAAGGCGATGTCTTTCGCCTTGGCGCTGCCGTAGTTGGTAAAGAAAACAAAGCCGTCATTGTCGAAATATTTCAGTAAAACCGTGCGCAGGCTGGGCTGGCCACTGGCATCGACAGTGGCCAGGAGCATGGCCGTTGGGTCGGGCATTGGCGTTTGCCGGGCAATGGCGAACCAACGGTTAAATTGCGCTATCGGGTCCGGGTCGAGGTCGGCCCGGCTGAGGCCATCGCGGAGATATTCCCGGCGCAGGGCGCTGACATCCATAATGATCAGCCCTCGACGACCTCGATGCCTTCCAGCTTCCAGTCGTCGGTGGCGACCGGCCGCGCCCAGGTCCATCTTTCCGCGAATTTCACCGGCTGGGTCATACTGCCTTCGACTAATTCGCCGGTGCTGTCGCTGACCGTGTAATCGAGCAAGTTGGCCGCAAATAACACGGTGACATAATCCTCGCGGCCATCGCTGCCCGCCGCGACAATCTCCACCTTGCGGATGGCGATGCTCTCGAGTTTGTTGATCTGGCCTTTGCGGCGCAACTCCTCGATATGTCCGGCGTATTCGGCGGCGAGCTGGCTACCCAACAGATGACGGTAGCTGTCGAGGTCGCGGCGCATCCAACCCGCCTGCACCTGGAAGAACACATCCGAGGCCACTTCGAGAAAATATTTGCGGTCAAAAGAGCGGTCATGCCGGGCGATTTGCGCCAGGCCATCTTCGACGCCACCCGCGCCCGGCGGCGCGTTTTGATTTTGGCCGGAACCAGGGAAAGCCGAAGCGGCGCCCGCGCGGGAGCCTCCGCTACCACCGCCAATCGGCGGGATCGGGAAGGGGTTGTTCTGGCGGCGCTCGCTGGTGTTATTTTGCTGATTTTTGAAGCGTTTATAAAGGAAATAGCCGCCACCGAGAAGAATCAGCCACGGCAAAATGCCCATGCCTTCACCGCCGTTGCCAAACATCGATCCGAGCAACAGACCGCCCAAGCCGCCAGCGAGCAGGCCGCCAGCCAAACCCGGGGCCATGCCGCCGCGCTGATTCCCCACGCCAGGGTTGGTCGCCGGCGCCGAGCGTGGCGCCGGGCTGGAAAAACCAGAGCCGAAGCTACGGCCGCCGCCACGGGCGCGGGCTTCGGCATCGCCCACGGCAACGGCGACAGCGAAAAAGGCCGCCAGCAAAATCACGGAAATGGGCATAAATTTTTGCCAGAAACGCATCGTTTTCTCCTTCATGTTGAATGGATAGGGAGATGATCTTTTCTCATTATCTCAGTATCGCGGAAGAGGCGCGATGGGCGCAATGTTTTTCTCACAAGCGCTGAAAGCGCCAGTCCAGCGGCCGCCCGCCGGCATAGGGCATGTAGCCGGAAAAAATGCGCGGATCGTCGTCAAAGACCAGCGGCAAAAAGTGGCGATCCCCTTCCCACATCGGCAGACTCATCATGTCCGCCACCTCGACCCAGACCAAATCGCCCTCCTCGTTGCCGGCGAAGGGTTCGCCGCTGAAGGCGTCGATACGGTAGACGAAACCCAGCCAGTCTTCGCCAAGCGGCCCGAAGCCGGTCCAGTTGATGATGCCGCGCAGGACCATTTCCGTGCAGACGATGCCCGCTTCCTCAAAAATTTCCCGGCGGATGCAGGCGTGAATATCCTCCCCCGGCAGCATTTTGCCGCCGAGACCGTTATATTTGCCAAGATGCTGGTCGGTTTGGCGCTTGTTGCGATGCACCAGCAAAGTGCGTTTGCGGTCAGGCGAAAGAATATAGCCAAGCGCGCCGATAATTGGTTGATACATTGTTTTTTGCCGTTACTTTATGAGTCAAACGAACGATAAAAGCGAAACGGAAACTCCGGTGGAGATTTTCTATTTTTTCGCGGTCTATATGCTATACTAAAAAAAGCGATTCAGCGCGACCGCGCCCATCGTTTTTTTGGAGAAGGAGAACCCCCAGCCATGCCGCCATATCGCCGCGCCATTTTGCTCTTTTTCGTCTTTTTCTGCGCCCTGCCGGCAATTGCCCGGGCCGAAAATTTCCCGCTCTATGACGTCATCCGCCCGAATGTCCTTTTCTGGGAAAAAATTTATGGCTCTGTATCGGAAAATACCGCCTTGCTGCACGACCGGCGCGATCTGTCGCTCATTTACGGCAGCGTCACTTTGCAAGACAAAAATATCCCCGGCGCCGTCGCCTGGAACAAAGCGCGCCAGGAGCAGGCGATAGCCTTTTACCAAAACATGCTCACCAGATTGTCACAGGGCGCCCGGCCCGCTGACGCCGAGGAAGCGCGGATCCGCGCCATGTTCAGTGGCAAAAACGCCCTTGCCCGCATGGCTCTGGCCGCCGATAATATCAGAAGCCAGCAGGGCCTCAAAGAGCGTTTCCGCGAGGGCGTCATCCGCTCTGGCGCCTACATGGCCGAAATCAAAAAAGTTTTTTATTGCTATGACCTGCCGCTCGAGCTTGCCTATCTGCCCCATGTCGAATCGTCATTCGTCGTCGAGGCCCGCAGTAAAGCTGGAGCGGCGGGCATTTGGCAGTTGACCCGTTCGACGGGCCAGGATTTTCTCCTCATTTCCGATGCCGTCGATGAGCGTCTCGACCCAATTCTCGCCGCCGATGCCGCCGCCCGGTATCTGAGCGGCAACTACGACAAATTGCGAGACTGGCCGCTGGCGCTGACCGCCTACAATTACGGCGCCAACGGCATGATGCGCGCCAAAAACGCCCTGGGCGACTACGAGCGCATCTTCCGGGAATATGAAGAGGGATATTTCAAGTTCGCGGCAAGAAACTTTTATTCCGAATTTCTCGCCGCCATGCGAGTGGCAAAAAGGCTGGAAAAAGACCCGAATCTCATCCCGCATCAGCCGCGGCCGTCGAAACGCCATATGGTCACCCGCCCGTCTTATATCCAGGAAATAGAGCGGGCAACGGGCATTGGCCGCGCGGAAATCGCCGCGAATAACCCGGCGCTTCTCGAACCGGTCGTCGCCGGCAAGGCGCCAATTCCCCAAGGACACACGCTGCGTCTGCCGCTGGCCGCTCCCGGCGGCGTCGCCACCCAAAAGAATCGCGTCCGGACCGGGGAAGCCGCCGCCGCCAAACGTTACGGCATCAACCTGCCGCGATTCATAAAGACCAACAGGCCGCAAAACACCATCACGGCCAATCAGGCATCGGTCATTCCACGGGGCTGATGCGTCTGACCCAAAAATGCCGCTATTATCGATAAAAAACAATCTCGCCACCTGAAATTCATGGAAAACCCCGAACGCATCATCGAACGATTCAACAATTTTCATCCAATCCCGATGGTGTTGGGCCGCCTCGCGCAGCTCTTGGTCAGCGACGAGGCCACCCTGAAAGATATCGAGGATGTGATCAAAATCGACCCGCTTTTGGTGGCCCGCATCTTGAATACCGTCAACAGCGTCTACTACAGCCCGCCTCAGAAGATTGACAACCTCAGCCGCGCCATTACCTATCTGGGCATGCGTAATCTCCATATTCTCGTGGTTGCCGACACGCTGCACGTCTTGTCGTCTCTGAGAAGCAATCGGCCCAATCAACTGCGCCTGCACATCTGGCGGCATAGCGCGGCGGTGAGCATCGCCGCCCGCATGATCGCCGAGCGCATCTTCGGGATTAACGGGGATAACGCTTATCTTGTTGGCATCCTTCACGATTTTGGCCATATCATCGAAGAGCAGCTCGAACACGACATCTTCGCCGCCATCGTCCGGGACGCGGCCACGCCAGAAGAAATGGTCAATTTGGAACAGCAGCATTTCGGTGTCGATCACTGCCAGATCGGCGCCGAATTGTGCCGTCAATGGATGATCAGCCCGCTTGTCAGCGAGGCGATTTTTTCCCATCATGACATGAACGCGGTGCGGCCGGACAGCCTCGACGGCATCCTGCGCCTGGCCGAATACCTGACTGAAGGCGAGCATAGCCTGGACGGCAGCCGCCGGCATGTGTCGCTGAACAGCGGCCTCATCGCCCATGTCAGAGAGAACCGCGATGAATACGCTGTTCTCATGGAAGATTTCCCAATCGAAATGCAAAAAGCCAATGCGGTGTACGGAAACCGGATTCATGAAGAATAAGCGACTTTCTGACAGCGCCACGGACGATATTGACCTCAAGGCGCGGGCTGTGGCCATGGTTGCTTTTTTCACCGGGCGCCTGCCGGAATGCGGCATTTTTTGCTTCGATGGCCAGGGCTGCCTGCTCGCGGCCAGCGGCGCGGACGAAATTCCTGAAAAGCCGCGCCGGGAAATTTTGCAAAATGCCAGTTCAGAGGCGCGCCCACTCTCTATTACCGATGACAGACGGCATTTTTTGTCGCTCTCGCTTGATGATTGCCTTGTCGTCTGCGCGCCAGAAAACCAATCGCCGTTTTTCCACTCTCTATTCGCTTTGACGGCGGAGCTTTGGGTGAGCGAAGGTAGGCGCGGCTACCTGGAAAAAAAGCTGACCATCCAGAAAAACCAGTACCAGCGACGGATTGCCGTGCTGGAAAACAAGCGTCAGGAAATGCTTGAGGAGGCGCAGCGCAGCTATCATCTCATCCAGCGGCAGCAGGAGGATTATTCCCAACGTTTGCAGGCGGAGATCGAAGAGCGCACCCGCGAACTGCACAAATCAAAACAGGCGGCGGAAGCGGCAAATGTCGCGAAGAGCCAGTTCCTGGCCGCCATGAGCCACGAAATCCGCACGCCGATGAACGGCATCATCGGCTTCACCGACATGCTTCTTGCCAGCGATCTCGATGACGAGCAGCGCGACAACGCCATGACCATCAAGCGCAGTGGCGACGCTCTTCTGGCGATCATCAACGACATCCTCGATTTCTCGAAAGTCGAAGCGGGCAAGATGACTTTGGAATGTATCGACTTCGATCCGGAAATCACCGCCTATGACATCTGCAATCTCATTCGTCCGCGCGTCAGCGGCAAGAGGATAGAAGTCCTGTGCCGGATTGACGACCGCCTGCCCGCCAACGTCCAGGGCGATCCGGGCCGCTTCCGCCAGGTTCTGCTCAACCTGATGGGCAACGCCACGAAATTCACCGAAAAAGGCGAAATAGAGCTGGCGATCATGGTGGAGAGCGAAAATGAGACAAATATAGGTCTCCATTGCAGCGTCCGCGACACCGGCATTGGCATGACGCCGGAGCATTTTTCCACTATTTTTGAGGAATTCTCCCAAGCCGATGCCAGCATCACGCGAAAATACGGCGGCAGCGGCCTGGGCCTGGCGATCAGCAAACGCATCGCCCATCTCATGGGCGGCGATTTATGGGTCGAAAGTCAGCTTGGCGCCGGCGCAACTTTCCATTTCACCGCCGCCATGCGCAAATCGCCGCTGGCGCAACGGCCGGCCGTAGACCAAACCAACCTGCGCGACAAACGGGTGCTGATTGTTGACGACAACCGCAACAGCATCGAAATCTTGCGCTCCTCTCTAACGCCGGGCGGCATAATAACGGTGGCGGTGCAGGATCCCCGTCTGGCCGTCGGGGAATTGCAAAAAGCGGCCCAGGCGGGCACGCCCTACGACCTAGCCATTCTCGACATCCTGATGCCGGAACTGGATGGTTTTGCCCTGGCCATGGCCATCCGCGCCCTGCCAGGGGACGCGGGGACAATTCCGCTTTTGGCCTACACCCTTGCCAGCGAAAAAATCGCCACCCGCTGCCAGGAGGTCGGGTTCAATGCTTTCCTCAACAAGCCGTCGCAGCGAAAAATCCTGCTGCGCACCGTGCTCAGACTGCTCGACCGTCAGGCGCCACCGCCGGTGGCCTCGGTGAGCGGCCAGCGCCTGGTCACCCAGTATCTGGTGCGGGAAGAACTCAAACAATCGGTGCGGATCCTGCTGGCGGAAGACAACCCGATCAACCAAAAGCTGGCCATGGCCATGCTCGGCAAGGCGGGCTACCTGGTGACGCTTGCGGAAAACGGGCGTCAGGCGGTCAAGATGTATTGTCAGGACCCACGGCGTTTCGACATCATCCTCATGGATGTGCAGATGCCTGAGTTGGATGGCCTCGAGGCGACGCGGCAAATCCGCGCCAGAGGCTTTACGGCGGTGCCGGTGGTGGCCATGACCGCCAACTCGATGACCGGCGACCGCGAGGAATGTCTGGCCGCCGGCATGAACGACTACATCAGTAAACCAATCAAACGGGAAGTGGTTTTCCAGGCGCTCGACCGCTGGCTGTACATCGCTGGCGGGACGTCAGCGATGTAGCGGCCAGGCGGCGCGGCCAGCCTGGACATTTTTCAGATGCCAAAATATTTTTTGTACCAGGCGACAAAGCGAGCGATGCCGTCGTCAATCGTCGTCGCCGGTTTGTAGCCAAAATCCCGCACCAGATCATCGACGTTGGCATAGGTAGCCGGCACGTCGCCCGCTTGCAGCGGCAGCATGTTTTTCTTCGCCGTTTTGCCGAGGCATTTTTCCAGCACTTCGATGTAGCGCAGCAGTTTTTCTTTGGCATTGTTGCCAATGTTATAGACCCGCCATGGACAGTAGCTGGTGCCCGGGTCGGGATGGTCGCCACTCCAGCCAGGATTGGGCCGCGGGATCTTTTGCATCACCCGGAAGACGCCTTCGACAATATCGTCGATATAGGTAAAATCACGTTCCATCTGGCCATAATTAAAAACGTCGATCGGCTTGTCGGCAAGAATGGCCTTGGTGAAAAGAAAAAGCGCCATGTCCGGCCGGCCCCAGGGGCCGTAGACGGTGAAAAAACGCAGACCGGTGGTTGGCAGGCCGAAGAGATGGCTGTAGCTGTGCGCCATCAGTTCGTTGGCTTTTTTCGAGGCGGCATAGAGCGAAACCGGATGATCGACATTGTTATGCACGGAAAAAGGCATATTGGTGTTCGCCCCATAAACCGAACTGGATGAGGCGTAAACAAGATGCTTGACGCCGCCGTGCCGGCAACCCTCGAGAAGATTGACGAAACCGACGATATTGGTATCGACGTAGGAATGCGGATTGATCAGCGAATAGCGCACGCCCGCCTGTGCCGCCAGGTTCACCACGACATCATACTGATTTTTCTGAAATAATTCTTCAATGGCCTTGCGGTCGGCCAGTTCCAGCGGCAAATGGGTAAAACCGTCGCCGGCCGCCAAAGCCGCCATGCGGTCGCGTTTCAATTGCACCGAGTAGTAATCGTTCAGATTGTCGAGGCCATGGACTTCAACGCCAATCGCCCGCAGACGCTGGCAGAGATGGGCGCCGATAAAACCGGCGGCGCCGGTGACAAGCACTTTTTTCATAGAATTTCCATAAAGAAAGGAATATAAGGCGGCTCATTGCCGCGATTCTTCATCGACAGCCTTCTCGCTTTCATCTTCCGCGCGCTGTCGATGGGGGAGCAACGCAGTTTTCACCGCCGGCAGATACTCGCTAAAGGCTTTGCCGTAGATCTCCCAGATGGTGATGAACAAGGCGGCGATAATCGGGCCGACGATGATCCCCAAAATGCCAAACATGGCAATGCCGCCCAGGGTGCCAAAGAGCACAAACAGATCGTGCATGGCCGTGTCTTTACCGACCAGGCGCGGGCGCAGGACATTGTCGAGATTGCCGGAGATGCCGCCGCAGAGCACGGCAAGGATGACAACGCCTGTGATATCGCCGTTTAAGGCCAGGATGACCAAAGCCGGACCCCAGACCAGGGTGGGACCAACCACCGGGATAACCGACAGCACGGCCATCACCGTCCCCCAGAAAACCGGCCCTTGGAAACCGGCCAAGGCAAAGGCCAGACCACAGAACAGCCCCTGCAGGACGCCGATAATCACCATGCCTTTGATTGTTGCCCGCGTCACCGAAGTGAAGCGGCGGAGGAGCAGCATTTCGTCCTCGTCTTTCAGCGGCAGCAAATAAAGGATGCGCCGCAAAAACGCCTCGCCGCCATTCAAGAAATAAAACATGGCGTAGAGCATCAAGGCCGAACCGATGATGGCGTTGATCGTCATCTTGGTCACGGACGACAGTGAATCGATGAGAAAGGCGGACATGACGCCAACCAGTTGTCCGGCCTTGGTGATGAGAACATCTCGGTAAGGCAGGATATGGTCGTAATAGGGCAGGTTTTGCAAATAGCCGGTGACGACGGACGGCTCCTTGAGAAATCCCTGCACCCAGGGCGTCACCGAGTTGCTGATATGGATCGCCTGGGCAACAACGATGCCAATCAACAGGCCAATCGGCGCCAGCAGCAAAACGACCGTGGCCAGCACCACCAACAGCGCCGCCACATTGCGGCGCCCGCCGAGTTTCTCGCTCAGCCAATGATGCGGAGCGCTGAAAAAGGCGGAAAACAGCCCGGCCATGAACAGAGGCATGAGAAACTGATAAATCATGCCGAGAAACAGGGCGGAGATGGCGGCGACCAGCGCCAGCAAGACAATTTTATGGAGAGTTTCCACTTTCATAGCAAAATATTGTAGATGGCGGACGATCTTTTCTCCAGTAAAAAAAACGGAAGTAAAAAAACGGCATGGATCGCGCTGTTTACGACCCGGATATTTGCGCGCACCGGCACAAGATGCTATGCTACCCTCTCAGCGCATATTCCAGTCGGCGCCGGAGCGCCGCCATCGGTAAAATCGAAATGTAATAAGGTAAGCATGGACATCATCGTTGGCGCTACGCCCCCTTTACATTTGACCTTAACCAAGCCGCAGGAAGAGAAACCGGTCGGGATGATCGAAGCGCGGCTACTGCATTCCAGACCGCCGCGTAAAGGCATCGCCGGGCCAGCCGGCATGGAGCGGCGCGGCAGGCAATCCAGCGACCCGCACCGCGCCAGGATACTGACGATCATGGTGCCGGACGCGACCTTGCTGCCGCCCGATCTCGACCAAAGCGACTACTCGATTTACCTGCGGTTTATCCGTAAGTGACGGCGGCGCGCGCGCCGTTCCCGCCGAGGATGATTTCCGTCATATACGCGGCCACCGCCTGCACTTTGTGGCTGTAGACGGGCAGATCGCGGCAGTCGCTGGTAAAATCGCCAGCGATGCGGCAGTTGCCAAACGACCGGGCGCGAATCCCAGCCAAACTGGTGCCAGCGATGCCGCAGGCCGAGACAACGAGCGTTTTTTCGGCGCAGGCTTCCAGAAGCGTCTTTTTATCCGCCTGTCCGTCCAGTCCTTCGACAATAACCGGCCAGGCGGCAAAAATTTCTTGAATATTTTCGCGAGTCAGGCGGATATTGCGCAGTTCGAGACGCAGATCCGGGCGGATACGGCGCAGGTTTGTCGCCAAAGCGTCGGTCTTCAACTGGCCAACCTGATCATGGAAGTAAAATTGGCGGTTGAGGTTCGTTGCCTCCACCCGGTCGTAATCCACCAGTAGGAGATGCGGGACGCCAGCGCGAACCAGGTTCGCC
>JGI20166J26741_11776251_pt1 | contig 10329 bp, 7 predicted proteins | sample TergutCu122P5_FD_26741 | JGI IMG/M metagenome (IMG submission 26741) | reverse complement strand
TAAGAAAATATGGCGCTGAGATATGCCAGCCTGGCTACGCATTTCTTATTCTGGAAATAATGGGAAAAGTCACTTTTCTTATCAATTAGAAAAAGCTCAACTTCCTTTCGGATTTTATACAACCTCTTGAGAACTTCACCGCGGGACAGCCAAAGAAATTCCGAATGGAAAAGAAGATTTTGATGATCAGAGCCCATTTCATCGCACAATGTTTTTAAGAGTCTTGTATTTAAAGCACTGTTTCTTATATAATTAATAATTTTAGCAGATTGAAGCAGGACTTCATTAAGCTCAGGTGCCATTTCTTTGGAGGCCTGGTTTTGCCTATGAATGTAGCAATACGTTGACAATAAGTTATTGCTCGCCATATTCTTAATTTTAGTGACTAAACCTGAATTGTTACCTGTAAGACCGGCAGCGCCGTCAGTACAAAATCCAACGCAATTTTTCCATTTGAGATCTCTCTCTTCAATGAAACCATTTAAAACTTTGAAAATTTCACTGCTGGTATTGTACGTAGGTAATTCAGAAACACTTAAAAAGTCTTCCTTCATGTCACCTTCATCATGGTCAATATATCGTACATACGTAAGTAAAATGCTGTTGTTCTGAATATCTGTAGACACGTCCAGTTGTAATGCAAATAATTACGACTTTTAATTTTTTTTAGTGAGTTGCGTTTCTGTATCTTCTGCCATATCAGACTGTATCATTCGACAATGGGATGTCTTTCATTTTACTTGCCGCAGACTGACCTGATACTTTACTACAAGCAGCAATCAAAGAAGGCTTAATGAGTTCTTCGCCAGTTGAATACGGCTTTTTTTTTTTTTTTGCTTTTGAGTGAGGTCATCCTGTTGTGTTATTCTTAACTATTTAATTACATAGATTTCAGTCAAAACAACAATAAATAAAAATTATGTTTACAGTTTATGGCGACATTTTTCGACTCACATGAGTCATCGTCAGGCTATGATTAGAACCATATATATTTACAAGGTAAAACTGTGCCCATTCTGGGATCCCAAAGGCTTACATGTTTTTTACACAGATGTTAGCTACTCTATTACAATTGAAGGTTGCGACCAATGTCATTGTTAAGGTATTGTAACTAACTACTCTAGATGTATTTATTGGTAGTATGGATAGGGGTTTTGGTTTTGGTGTACTATGTGCACTGGCTCAACTGGTATATGTTACGCCGCTGCACTTTTTTTGTTTGCACTGCGTGTGGAGTACAATGTACGTACATATAAACTGTAAACATAATTGTTATTTGTTGTTGTGTTGACTGAAAACTATGTAATTATTTTTTTTTTCATTTAGCTATCTGTAATGATATTAAATAGGTTGCCGTCAGAAGTGAAGTGTCAGTGGTTGAAGCTTGGGAAGTAATTTTCTTTTGTCTTTTAAGTGTGTCTCTTTTACGCATAAAAAATTCAGTGGGTTTGTTGACTAGATCGGAATCTTTTGTGTTGAGATGTCGGATAAGTCGCGATGGCTTCATAGTTTCATTTCCCAGAACAGTTGCACAAATGACACCTTGAGGTCGTGGCAATTGGTCAGTGTCAGGGCATTGTATGAAACCAAATTGTAAACACCTATCGATGTACTTAGGAGTGAATGCAGACTTTTTCTTCTGTGTGCTGGTAGTTTTCCCCTCTTTTTGTACGAGTAGATCTTGGAGATCGCTCTGTAGGCTTGAGGTGGATGAATCATTATTTGTTGCATCACAAACACCGTCAGTACGAGATTTCTTAACACCAAAATTAACCAATATCCCTTGGCTCTTATTCATATTAAAATTTAAATCTGTAGGCCTATTAAATTTAAAAAATCACATCACTCGGGTTCCGAAAAAAGCACTTACACACTGCAATGCGAACTTGCGAAGAAACAGTATTCAGTACTATCAGATTTGAGAACCGGATACAAACTCCCTTGATCTTCAATTTCAGTGAAAATTTTTCTTTATACTTCCTTGTTGATTGGTCACTGACATTTGCAACACAGATTTTATTTCGTTCAGTTTTGAGAACAGAGGATACGCCGCTCATTGTTGTAATCGGCTTGTAGGCAATTTTTATGACCGGTCATAAACAGCGGTATTCCCTTTCCCGAATGTTGAAAGATTTCCATGTCTGAAAATTCCCGATCATTCATGAATACTTCCATGTTTAAAGATACGCGGCTTGGTCACTGACATTTGCTACACAGATGTTATTTAGGCGTTCTGAGTCTGAGCTTTTCGACACATTCACGAATATTACTCCGTTTAGAATATTTCCATTATCAAATATTTATTAATGAAAAAATTCTTAGAAAATTAAAATGACAAATTCTCGCGGCCCAATATAATTGATGTCAGGGCCCGGTACCGGGCCGCGGCCCGGCGGCTGAGAAACACTGCTCTAAGCTATGCTGGGCAGTTATTTATAGCAAATTCTACACATAAAGGCCAGCTTCAGACGCAGAGAATTTCAAGAAACAGTTCAGCTGGATTATGATTGTAAAGAATTTAAAGCAAATTCTACACTTTCACATTAGTGAAGTCAGTTTTTCTCAGTCGGTTGATAACAGGGGTACTCAAATTGGTGCCAAGTGAGGTAAAACTAATCCTATAGAACAATTCTGAACCGCGAAATTTTACGATCTAACAAACCGAAAGGGGTACGTAAAAAGCTAGGTGTTCCGTTTGTCTGCATAAAAATGAGGGAAATGAATTTACGTACGTCGATTTCCCACATGGCAATATCCAAAGGGTAGAATTCATTAAATCGATTTACAGTCTCCCATTACAAGCCTGGACAGACCCTGAGGACTTTAGAAGGTAGAAGTTACCAAAGTTTCTAGACAGTCGGCACATGAAGGTGGCAAGGTTGTCAGCCCTACGCACCGGCCACCTTCACCCCCTCAAGATATTCCTAGTACTCATTTACGTTAGAGGCTGAGCTGAACCCATGGCCATAGTTTGGCCGGAAGGATTAAGAAGATGATTAATCCTAATGACCCCATCGGGATTTTTCGTACACTGCAGCTGAAAATCTATAATCGTATCTGAAGTATGTCTGCCAATCACCTGGAATCGAAATCCTCATTGGGCGGAGCTAAATGCTACGATTTTGGTTGTGCACCCAAACTCGGCAGCATTTCATATGTTATCATTGGATCAGGTTAACTTAGTCATTCTTTCATTCCGTGGAACATCCGTCATTCGACCATCGATCAGTTTTGTGTATAGATCACTGTGCTTTTGTTTTTGTTCAGTTTTGGTCCATCTTCTCTCGTTAATATTCAGTGGCGAATAACAAAACAGTGTCCTCGAAACCCAACATCAGTATCGACAATTTAATGGTAACTGAGTGATAACTAATTCTCGTCCAGAATTCCAAGAACCATGACTGAAGGCAATCAACAATGCACAACCAACGAATGCCAACACAAAACAAAACAAATTGCAACAGCTTCAGTGGATGGAACGCTGAAAAGAGGAAGGCCACACACAATACGGAAGGATGAGTTTGAAGAGGGGTTAAGTATAATGGGAACAAAAAGAGGCAGGAGATGGCCAGAGATCGTCGAGAATGAAGGAATGGTGTTGGAAGCAAAGGTTCAAAAACGGAATGTAGTTTTGTGGAGGAGAAGGGGGAGTAGAACAAGAAGAGGAAAAAGGAGGAGAAGAGGAAACACGAGAAGGAGAAAAGAAGAAGATTGAGATAAATCACTAAACAACGGCGTGCAAATTTCAAAGGGATCCACAAAACTCACATTACCATTAACTATCACCTCTTGTGTCCATTAATTCAAACAATAACACAAAACCCGCCGCATTCTTCGCTCATATCTAGTATTAAACAACTATGTGATATGGACGTACGTTATGCTGATGGATGAGGTGTCGTTTCATTTCTATAGTAATCACAGCAGCCCGCATTGTAGGCGCAAAAAAAAAAAAACTTGGAGAAGGACGACCATGTGTGACGATTTACCGTAACAGTACTACCGGCAATATTATTTATATGCTTGTTGGAATTGCACCTGTAATAGTGTAGAAGCTCTATGATATTGCTTTTGCTCCTAATTATACAAAGTTAAAGATAAGGTATAGATAATTTTGTTGATACTTAATGGTATACGGAGAAATAAAAACTGTAGATTTATGACGTGTTATTTTCTTCAGAATGTTGGAGATGTCAAACAGAACTGTTTTTCCTTCAGTTGGTAAAGCCACCTACGTATCTCCCCTGTCAGTTGCATGTTTTCTTTCCTACTGCCTAGCAACCAAATGTAAAAGAAATAACATTTTTCTTATCACTCTCCGGTGAAACATTCTGGAAATACATTCACGGCTCCCTGTGAACATTTATCGGAGCGTTATAACAATTGTAATTCGTTGCTACTTCATGTTTGAGACTTCCAGAATTTGATTTCCCATGAGATTGCCGTCACGTCAGTAGGAAAGCGATTTTCCCCGCTCAATTCATATAATTTCTGAAATATGCTGCAAAGATCTGAAAACAAGACCAGGATATTTCGCGCAATATAATACGAAAGCCGAATTCATGTTTCATAAGTGGCACAATGATTGTTGATTGTGGGGAAGAACAACGACAGGCGAACAGGTGTAGCAGACACAATGTGCTATGAGACAGAAAAAAAAAGCTGTAGGGAAGATGTTACGAGACGTTCCAATTATAGTTTTTTGCGGATTCTAAATTTAATCATTTGAAGATTGAAGATATATTCAATAGTGTACAAATGAATTGAGTTTTACACCTTAGAAAACATATTTAATAGCTGTTGTGTAAGTTAATTCAAATGTGACATTTAGTAAAATTTCTGTTTTTCTCGGAAACCATTAACACCAAAAATACTATTCCTGTGAGGAATGGTATCTCATCCTAACGCCAGATGGTGTTTGTGTGATCAATACTTCGCATTGCGGGTTTTATTAAATTGGTGTTTGTGTTAAAGTGTTTCAGTACTGAAATGGGTCAAATTACACCTCTACGCCACCTGGAGAAAGTTGCAATTACACTTACAGACTGTGTACGTTAGTTGGAGTTTTTTTGTGCGCATAAGAACCATAATTTTTCTGTCATCAGCCTAACAAACTTCATGTAAGAAACAAGGGTTTCTTCAGTCGCAGATCAGTTCGCCTGCTAAAGGAACAAGTCGCTCTTACTCTGAAGTGTTTGTGTTCGTAAAATAATACGTATTCTTACAATCCTCATAAACCTTGAAAATAAAAGACTTTTACTGAACAAATAAATCTGCCACCTTTGCAAAAGCTGCTAGTCGTTCCCATACTTCGTCTTTCCCTGCCTTTCATTTAACTCAAAACTTTGTTATTGTGTTTACGAGGGGCTGCCACTAAGCTTTATACTAAGCCACATAAATCCACTCCAAACTCTGTTTCTTCATGATCCATTTTAATATTATTCTATTATCTACGCCTAAACCTTTCAAGTTTCTCTTCCCTTCAGGTACGTATTTAATTACCCACCCATCTCATTCTCAACCTTTTAAAAATCACATCAAACAAACGAACGCGCTGTAGCCGATCATTTTAGTATAGTTGTTTACTAGGTTTATTGGCGCCAGCTACGGACGGTCTGTCAACGTATGTTCAGAAACCACTGGCGATAGGCAGGAGGGTTGTACGGGGAGAGATTTAAACAAGGAAAGTTAACAGCGGACAACGGACGCTAGCAGTCCAGCAAGGAAGTCAGTCGCGTACGAGAGCGATGTGAGTGAGGGAGTACAAGTGGCTGTGTTATTTTGATAAAAAAATGATTTAGTTTTTTAACTTGATAAAGCACGCCCTTATTATATCAAGAATAAAACAAGTAAATAAAACAAAAAATAAAAAGAAATAAATAAAACTATATTTGTTTCGGTGAACCACACCCGTTTCCCGAAAGAGGATCACCCACCAGAATGAGCACGTCGGGACGACCAAGTTAAAAAGGGTGATGGTGTACAGCGCTCTTTACACGGCGTTTATAACAAAGGGTGTTACTTGCGTTCATCCATCCACCATTCTTCATACCAGTCCTTTCAGCTACTTATCACGTATGAATCAAAAATGTGTTATAACCTATTCCCCAGTTTGTAAAGAAAATAGCGTCAAACACGCGAAACGTCGCTGTTAAGTTTAAATACAGTAAACAGTCTTCTAGATGGTTCTTTATGCAGCTATATATCCATCTATTCATCTACCCATCAATCAATCTAGTCAACCACCCGTTCTTTCATCTTTTCCTATCTCATTGTTCCTTTCCTTTTATCCTTCCTTAGAAATCCCTTCTTTTTTTTTTTTACTTGACTTCTTGTACTCCTTAGTTTGCTTTGTTTCCCATTTGCTCCTCTTTCCTCATTTTACTGCAAGACAAAACAGAGTTTAAGTAAATAAACTTGCGTTTTGCTCATATTTTACTTAAGACGTGGTGATAAAGGTCGAACATTAACATGCAAAGACACGCGGGTGTCTGTGAAAGGTTTTGTGTAGTGAAAACTTCGTGCTTCGGCAGCAGAAACAATATGGTCTCATTAAACTGAAACTGGTATAAAGTATCAATTCGCAACCCTACAAAGACGGGTGATATTTAATTCTGAGGGCAAAGTAAACGCGGCTGTAAACAATTCGGAATTTACTGAAAGTGTACTCACTGTACAAAAAAAGTGTGTATAAAAAGACTGTAATGAACTATGATGCAACATTGGCTGGTGGTCACTTACAGGCTGATTCACTGTCACCTGCTAGACGTTCATACACTGTGTATTCATTACGCGTTACTTACAAAAGGGATCTGAAAGAGGATGTGCTAGATACATTCGATGTTATACTGCGGTAAGGGTAGCGCAATCGGTATAGCGACTCGCAACGGTATCGACTGTTCGAGGTTTCAACCCAAGAGGGAGCGAGATATTTCGTACCCGTCCATACCGACCCAGAGACCCATGCATCCTCCTGTACAAAGGGTACAGGCACTTTCCCAGGGGGAAAGCGGCCGGGGCTTGGGAATGAACACCGCCCTCTTTATTGCCAAAGTTAAACAATGGGTAAAGCTGTATCTCCACTCCCCTCTGTCGTCATGGCAGGTCCAAGGCGAACATTACTTTTACTTCACTGCTATAAAGAGAATTTCAGTAAAAATTATTTCATGACAGACCTTTCCTAAATCTGAAAGAAAACAACATATGTTATCAGTACCGACTTAAAGAAAATGATGTATTATAAATAGTTAATACAGCCTTAAAAAGTTTGGCAATTGTAAATATTTTGAAAAGAGAGCAGCGAATTACAGTCACGAGAATTTGAGAGAAGGTTACAATCGTGCAAAATATTTGCTTTCTTGTATGTTATTTAGAAACTGCAAAATTATCAAAAAATAATCCATGCCTACAATTTTTGTTTTGTTTTATATGGTTGCGTAACCTTTCTTTGACCCACAGGGTGCTGAGAATAATGTCTGGAAGTGTAATAAAACAAGCATTCAGAAGAATGCGTAAAAAACTCTATTACTTTGTTTCGTTTACTAAGTACTATTAGGGTAAGAAAACTCAGGAGGGTGAAATAGGTGGCTCGCATGGGAGAGGAGACAAATACTCACACAATTTAAATTGGAAAGTCTGGGACAAAGGGACTGTTTGGGTGGAGGAGAAAGGAAATATGGATCTGAAAGGGAGTGCTAGTGTATGGACAAGGTTCAGCAGGGAAAATACCAGGGATATGAAAGGTAAAGAACAGTCGGTTATCATAACATGAGACGAATTTTTTATTATCTGAGCGACTACCAGCTTCAAAATAGAGTTCTATGGCATTGTGTAAGCTACATCCTAAAGTATCTGAAGGAAATACAAGATACTAAATTTCCCCCGAACGTTGCTACGTGTGTTCGTTATGGCCTGTGAAAAATCCCACGTGGATATTACGCACCTTCAATACAGCAAGCAAAAAATGCACTTACTAAAATACACATCATAATACACAAATCAAGACAAATATCTAATTCCCAAATATTTCGGCACCGGAATGCCGTCCTCAGGGAGTCTACTAAAACAAAGGAACACAAATCCAACACACCAAACTGGGTAACGCAGCGCCATCACTGATATCACTGAAATATTAAAACTCTGGAACACGTAAACTTGAAAAGCATGAGAGTAAAAAGCTGTGATAGTGAGCCACTTCAAGTACAGATTCGCAGCAGTTTACATTCTGTATGCAGTACGTATACCTATACAAACATCTGTATCGATCTGTGTGGTCCCAAGGGATGTCATCCAAATGGAGCCTGCGAAGTATATCGTTTCGGGCGGTGATAATAGTGTACTTGTATTTCTTTGTTCCAGTAAACTCCCTGAGGATGGCACCCTCCTGCCGAAACATGTAGGAGTTTGATACTTGTCATGAATTGTATTTTGTGATTTCTATTTTATTGCATTTTAAATAAGTGCGTTTGTTGGTTGATGTAGTGCCTGTAAGAATATACATTATATGACAAACAAAATTACACAACTTGTTTAATAACACTGTTTCTACTGGGGATCCTTTGCGATCTTGATAATTTCAGTTTACATTGACAGCTGATTAAAGGATCTGACATCTGGACTCCCCTCTCCCCCATTTCCGACAATCATACTACCAGCTGTGCAGCTTTAACACACGTAACAGCAGCACAAATGGGGAAACAGTAGTAATTAGTCCCTTAAGGTACAACGGTAACTATGTTTACCATTTACCTAAAGGTTTCGGAACGTGGAATTTTTTCCTGAGATTGTGTGCGTTTCCTATGATTATTACAATACAGATATTATTTCCCTATATAGCACTAAACAGGTGGCTTTTAGTGGAGAAGATTTGTGTTTGGTGCGCCATGGGAATTAAGTGATTAGACGGAGCGGAGTCTGCCTTTTTGAAAGTCTGTTATTTCTTCAGTTAATCAAGAAACTAATCGCATTTTATAGAACCCGCAGGGTCATTACCGTGTTAAAAATAGTCCGCCACTTTTCTCTATCCTAAGCCAGATCAATCCAGTCCACGTCTTTTCAAACCATTCCCTGATAATCCATTTTAATATTATCTTCCCAGCTACTCCTACCTTATCCCAAATGGGCTCTTTCCTTCAGATTTCCCACTAAAACCCTCTACGTAACTTATTATTCATATTTTTATCACTGGCGCCGGAAATTGAATTGCTATATGTGTCGTGTGTAGACCAATACGAATTATATATTCGCACGTTCCTACAACAACAACTGCATTAGGTCTTTTGTTTAGGATTAAAATACCATTACGTAGAATCTAATAGCAAGATTTCATAGAAATTTTCATCGAAAGTTAACTGGTTCAATAGTTATTATTGGACAAATTTGAATCCATGACAAAGTAAGCTTTTATGTTAATTGCAATAAAATCAAATTTGCATCCGGAAAATTCTGCACGAAAATTTACAGTATGTTACTTGACGACGAATACAAGTGCATCTTACCGATTGTCAATAAGCTTTATTCCATAACGTGATTACTATACAAACACTGCCCGGTTTACCTTATTTCAAATTAGGCAATTCTGAGAAGCAGAAATGTGAAATGGTTACATTTTTGAAGCTTGCGCCGAGTTTTTTCTTGCTGGAATGAAAGCACATGTAATTATCTCAGTTCCTCCCAAATTAACCTCTCTCGTGTCCAGCTGCTTTTCTTGGCCTTTGGATAAAATTGTAAAACTTCTCAGTAATTCGGTTTTATGTATATCGTTATATAATTCTGCCCAGCAGACGCCGAAGTCCAGCTGCCAAGTACAGTGTTGTTATTCAATAGCAAGACGGATCGTCCGTGAATAATCTACAAAAGCACTGCAACTTGAAAATAGGTACATATTGCGGTTAAGAAGTGTCTCGGCTTCCAGCGACTGAAATTGGCTGTTTCTTTACTGTGGTTCCTTCACAGTAGCAACCATTACATCTGATGGCGTCAACAGATCAGTTAACGGAACTTTGTGTTTGAAAACGTAGAAATTAACAAGAAAATGGGCACTGTCTCAAACAGTATTTGATACGTTCTGGTGTTTAGCGTTGCTAATCTCGATGTTGTGTTCTGTTCGAGTTACCAAGCAGGGGCGTGTGAGTGACGTCACGGCCTCGGGGAAGCAGAGTCCTCCAATGGGCGGGAAATGGGCAACGGATAAATAGAAATATTATGAATTAACATATCTGATTTTCTGCTCACAATCAATTTTAAGTTATTGAGCAGAGAAGGGAATTTAGTAATTAACTGTGAGTTTTTTAGTTTCACATTTTCCGTTGGGGGGGGGGGGGGAAAAAA
>JGI20166J26741_11776140_pt1 | contig 10329 bp, 6 predicted proteins | sample TergutCu122P5_FD_26741 | JGI IMG/M metagenome (IMG submission 26741) | reverse complement strand
GCCCCTTCTGTGACAGGATATGTGCGTGCACGAACTGGGATTGCTGCGCGGCGTGGTGGCGACGGTCGAACGGGCCGCCGCGGCGTGCGGGGCCACCCGCGTCGAGGCCGTGGGCATTCGCGTCGGCACCCTGAGCGGCGCGGAGCCGGAGGCGCTGGCCGGCGCCTGGCCGATCGCCCGCGCCGGCACGATCGCTGAGGACGCCGAGCTTGTTATCGAGATCGTCGACGCCGCCGTCGCTTGCCCGTCCTGCGACAAGGCGCAACCCATCGACGAGTTCTTCGCCCTGACCTGCCCCGTCTGCGGCACGCCGACCGCCAACCTGGTGGCGGGTAAGGAGTTCGAGGTGACGTACGCCGACATGGACATCCCGCACGCGAACACCTGAGCCGACCCCAGCCCCCCACCCAATCACAATCAGCCCGCCTTGCCTTCTTCGTCGTCCAGCCAGCCGGTGATGACCTCGACCGCCCGTCCGGCAGCCCGCGGCACAGCCGCCCCAACGACGTCCGACAGGCCGACCCGCAGTTCGACCGACTGCGGCACGATGCCGACAACGTGCACCTGCTGCGGCTCGCGGCCGAGCAACCGCACCGCCGTGAAGACGTCGCGCAGCCCGAGCTGATGAGGCGACACCTTCGTCGACATCAACCGCTTGATCTGGTCGCCGACCACCTCCACGACGGCGCCGGGCACCGGGCCGGCCACCGCATCGAGGACGAGAAGGCGACGGGCATCCTGCACCACCGGTATCAGCTCCATGCCACCGGTGCCGCCGTCCACGTACTCGACCCGCGCCGACGGACAGGCGTCGCGAACCGACGACAACAACGCCAGCCCTATGCCGTCGTCCCCCATGATGGGGTTGCCGACCCCTAGAACGGTGACGGCGACTTCATTATTCGGCGCTTCGATGCCCGGCCGCCTCACTCGATCACTGGCGCGTCCACCGGCTTGGTGCCGCGCTTCATCCAGACGCCGCCGTTGATCATGGCCGACAGTCCGCCGTGGCGCTCCACGGAATCGGCCCTGAACACCAGATACACGTGGACGATCACGAAGGCCCACAGCAGGAACATGATGGCCACATGCAACAGGCGCACGGCCGGAATGCCTACCCAGTGCGTCGGCGTCGAGATCAACCGCCAGAAGGCGTTCTCCTGGTGATACAGGCCGAACAGGACGAAACCGACGGCCAGCTGCAGACCACAGACGACGTACACGGCCGTGTACGTCAGCTGCTGCAGCACGTTGTGGCCCAGATAGACCGGCGCCTCGTTGCGGATGAACACATAGTGCAGCAGAGTGCGTCCGAGGTTGCGGACGTCCTCCTTGCTCTTCAGCGGCCACATCGCCGACCACCGCAGGTAGCGGTCCGACGATGTGAAAGCCGACCATATGCGGGTCAGCGCCACCAGCAGCCAGCAGAACGCGGCGGTGAAGTGGATCAGCCTAACCGCACCCATCAGGTAACCGGTCGGCGCGCCGGAGTACGACGTCGGCCCGAACATCGGATCCATGATGTAGAACCCGGTGCAACTCAGGATGAAGATCAGCGCCACGTTGGCCCAGTGCTGGACGCGCAACGACGCCGACCACACGTTCACCCGCGCCCAGACGGCGGGCGAGGCAGTGAAGTCGGTCTCGCTGGTCGTAATGCCGGCCCGTGAGGTGACCCCGACGAACCCTTGCATCGTGAACTTGCCGACCGTGTCGCCCGGGCCGACCGGGGCCGTGGCCACGGCCAACGGCCGCCAGCCCCGGCGGATCGCGATCGCCGCCTTCCGCCGGATGACCGACCGGTTCTCCCAGCGCACCTTGACCGTCTGCACGATCGAATCCAGGTCGCCCCGCATCACCACCAGGTCCTGGCCGGAACAGTCGGGCAGGCGATTGTCGCGCACCCTGGTCAGGCTGAAGCGGCGCTGAGGCGTAGCCGGGTCGACGTCATCGGCGTCTATCAAGGGACGAGGCAGTTCGGGATAGTCTCGCACCAGGGCCGAGCCGACAGCCAAGTCGACGGGGTCGCGGCTGCCGTCGGGGCAGGCCGCGGCCAGGCACATGATCGAGCCCTCGCTCATCCTTCCGAGACTGAAGGCGGCCCCGGCGACGAGTGACGCCTCATCCGTTACGGCCGCGGTCATGATGTCGTCACCACCTGCAGCTCATTGCCGTCGTCGTCGAAGACGTGGACGGCGCATGACAGGCACGGGTCGAACGAGTGGATCGTGCGCAACGGCTCGAGCGGCTGCTTCGAGTCGACCAGCGGGTGCTTGCCGTCACCGGCCAGCGAATGCTCGTACGGCCCTATGACCCCGTTCTCGTCCCGTCCGCCGGCCATCCAGGTGGTCGGAACGACTGCCTGGTACAGGGCGATGGACCCGCCTTTGATCGTCACCCAGTGGCTCAGCATGCCGCGGGGGACCTCGACGAAAGCGACGCCGGATGCCTGGCCCGGCCAGGACGACGGCTCCCACTTCGAGGCGTCGAACACCGAGATGTCGCCGGCCTGGATGTTCTTCACGAACGTCGGGAACGTCACCTTGGCCATGCTCTCCGCCGAGATCAGGCAGTCGACGGCGCGGGCAAGAGTACGTCCGGCCGTCGAGTTCATCTGCTTCAGGCTGATGCCCAGCGCCTTCACGGCGCCGTCGACGATCTCCCGCGTGCGGGCGTGGCCGCGGGCGTAGGCCACCAGCACCCGGGCCAACGGGCCGACCTGCATCGGCTTGCCGTCGTAGCGCGGAGCCTTGGACCACGTGTACTCGTCGCTGTCGGCCAGCCACCCGTACGGCGGCTTGGGACCGGTGTACGCGACGGTGGTCTCGCCCTTGTCCGGCGTCAGGGACTTGCCCCCGTCTGCGTAGCTCAGCCAGGCGGACGCGACCGACTCGGTGATCTTCGACATGTCGAAGTCCTGGACGTTCGCGAAGTTGTCGTCCATGATGACGCCCGGCTTGACGTCCATGCTCGGCGACGGATACCTCGGCGCCTGGTTCGGGTCGCCGGCGTAGGTCGCACCGTCCAGGCCGACGGCCAGATAGTTCGGTGACGAGGCGCCGATGTCGAAGTAGTCCTTGTACACGCCGACGATGGCCATGGCGTCCGGAACGTAGCAGGTGGACACGAACTCGAGTGACTCGTTGATCCAGTTCTGGATGTCGTTCAGCTGCACCTGGTTGATCGACTTCGAGCTGCTCTGGTCGATCGAGCACGCCATACCGCCCACGAGGAAGTTCGGATGCGGGTTCTTGCCACCGAACACCGTATTGATGCGGATCATCGACCGCTGGAACGCCAGCGCGTCCAAGTAGTGGGAGACGGCCATCAGGTCGGCCTCCGGGGGCAGCCGGTAGTCGGGATGCGTCCAGTAGCCGCCGGTGAAGATGCTCAGCTGCCCGGAGTCGAGGATGCCCTTCACCGTGTTCTTGACAGCCGTGAAACGATCCACGGTGTTGCCCTTCCACGTCGAGCCGATCGCCTTCGCGAACTCGACCGTTGCCTGAGGATCGGCGTTGACGGCGTTCGCCACGTTGACCCAGTCGAGGGCGTGCAGGTGGTAGAAGTGGATCACGTGGTCCTGAATCCCGGCCGACCCCAGCACCATGTCGCGGATCAGCAGCGCCTGTTGGGGCGGCATGGAACCGATGGCGTTCTCGACGGCTGTGATCGAGGCGACCGCGTGCACCGTTGTGCAGACGCCGCAGATTCGCTGCGTGAACGCCCAGGCGTCCCTGGGGTCGCGCCCCTTCAGAATCTCCTCGATACCCCGGTATTGGGTCGCCTCGCTCCAAGCCTTTGAAATCGCCTGGCCGTCGGTCTCCAGCTCGATTCGCAGGTGCCCCTCGATGCGGGTCACCGGATCAATGATTACGCGTTCGGCCATGTCTTAGCCTGCCTTTCCATCCGTGCCGACTTCAGCGTCACCGTCTGCCGGCGCGGTAGTCGGTTCTTCCGCCTCGGTGTCGTCGCCAAACGCCGCTAGCGGGGCGTCGTGGCTTTTGTTCTTCGTCGCCGCCTGCTTGAGCGCTGTGACGCCGGCGTGTACGGCCACCCCGGCGACAGCCGCCCCGGCCAACCCGAGACCGACCTTCGTCGCGGTTGACTCGACACCGATGCCCGGGACGCTGGGAAGCACGCGGTAGAACGGCGTGAACCGGTCGAAGAAATGCTTCTCGGTGCACCCGAGGCACGGATGCCCGGCACCGATCGGCCAGCTGGTGCGCAGATTCCACTGGAAGATCGGGCACGGTGAGAACGTGCTCGGGCCCTTGCAGCCGACGTCGAAAAGGCACCAGCCGGCCCGCGCGCCGCCGTCGTCGAAGGTGCGCACGTATTGTCCGGCGTCGAAGTGGGCCCGGCGGGGGCACGAATCGTGGATCCGCTGGTCGTACGCGAACAGCGGACGGCCCTCCGCGTCGGTCTTCGGCGTGGTGCCGTGGGTCAGGATGTACGCGATCGTGGCCGTGATGACCTCACCGATCGGCGGGCAGCCCGCCACATTGATGACCGGCTTGTCCTTGATGATCTGGTCGACGCCGACCGCGCCGGTCGGATTCGGCTTCGACGCCTGAACCGAACCCCAGACGGCGCAAGCCCCGACCGCCAGGATGGCGATGGCGTTCTCGGCCGCCTCTCGAAGCACCTGCTCGGCTGACTTGCCGCCGATCACGCAGTAGATGCCGTCGTCCTTCGTCGGAATCGAGCCGTTGACGACCAGAATGTGCGGCTCCGCATTCGTCGCATCCAGCGCGGCGTTGGCGGCGTCTCCGGCGGCTGCCATTATCGCTTCGTTGTAGTTCACGGACAGCAACGACAACACGACTTCCTCGACCGTGGTGCCACCCGAGCGCAGGGCGCTCTCGACGCAGCCGGTGCACTCCTGCAACTGAAGCCACACCACGCTGGGCTTGGTCTGCGATCCGAGCCCCTCGGCGATGACATCCGCCGGCAGAATCGGCCCACCCATCGGGGTCACGGCACCGGCCTCCGGCATCGTGCCGAGAACCGTCGATCCGGTCGCGAACACAGCGGCCAGGCCACCGCAGAACTTCATGAAATCACGACGGGAGACACCGGCACGGGCCAGGTTCTCCGCCAGGGTTGGCTCCTGCCAACCGTCCATCGAATAAGTCACTCCGACCTCGTTTCTTCAACATCATTGTCCAATTGATGGTACCCCCGGGGGTACTTAGTGCATCACTCTATCGTGTATCAACAGCATTATTACCATCTCCGCCCGAATAACCGGAGTGACGTGTCGAAGGATGAGAACAGGCGGGGTCAGCGGTCGACCAGCCTCTGGCTGACCACCTTCGAGACGCCGTCGTCGCGCATCGTGATGCCGTACAGGGCGTCGGCGACCTCCATCGTGCGTTTCTGGTGCGTGATGATCAGCAACTGCGACGACTGGCGCAGCTCTTCGTAGATCTCGAGCAGGCGCGAGAGGTTGACGTCGTCGAGGGCGGCCTCCACCTCGTCGAGGATGTAGAACGGGCTGGGGCGGGCGATGAACAGGCTGAGCAGGAAAGCCACCGCCACCAGCGACCGCTCACCGCCCGACAGCAGCGAGAGCCGTTTGATCTTCTTGCCGGCGGGACGGGCTTCGACTTCGACGCCGGTCAGCAGGGCGTCGGAGGATTCCGTCAGCACCAACCGCCCCTCGCCACCCGGGAACAGCCTGGCGAACACCTGCGAGAAGGTCGCGGCGACGTCGGCGAACGCCTGGGCGAACACCTGCTGCACCTGGGTGTCGACCTCGTCGATGATGCCCAGCAGGTCGGTGCGCGTGCGCTTGACGTCCTCCAGTTGCTCGGCCAGGAAGGCGTGCCGCTCGCTCATGGCGTCGTATTCCTCCAGTGCCAGCGGGTTGACCTTTCCCAGCACGGCAAGGTCCTGTTCGGCCCGGCGCAGCCTGGCCTGCTGCTCGGCCCGGACGTACGGCTGGGTCTCCGGCGGGTCATCGGCGGCGGCGTCCGGCTTCAGCACGGGTACAGGCAGGTCGGGGCCGTATTCCGCGACCAACGTGTCAGCGTCCAGCCCGAGTTCGGCCATCGCCTTGTCGGTCAGCGTCTCGACGCGCATGCGTTGCTCGATGCGGGCCATCTCGTCACGGTGGGCGCCCTCGACCAACCGGTCGTAGGCGGCGGATAGTTCGCGTGTCTCAGTGCGGACGGCTGCCAGAGCCGCCTGGGTGGCCACCCTCGAAGCCTCGGCCGCCGCCCGGGACTCCCCGGCCCGCGCCACCGCCTCGTCGACGGCCGCGGCCAGCCACTCGGCAGCGGTGTGGACGCATCGGGCCACCTCGGCTTCGCGGCGCAGACGCGCGGCGCGCTCGACGGCGGCGACGCGCTTGGCGCGTTCCTCTTCGGCGGCGGCCATCAACGCGTCGGCCCGTCCCGACAGGGCGGCGGCCCTCTCCTCCAGCGTTCGCAGCGCCAGCTTTGCCTCCATCTCGGACTCGCGCGCCTGCCGTGCGACGTCGAGCGCCGCGTCCCTGGCCGTCGGATCCGGCTCGACCGCCGCCTCGGCTCCGGTGCCGGCGGCCTCCAGGCGCTGCTGCAGGACGGTAAGCGCCGCCTCGTCGTTTTCGCGCTCGCGGGCGGACTCGTCCAGAGCCGCCTGCAATCGGCCCGCCTCCGCCTGCGACGATGCCGCCCTCTGCTTGGCGACGCTGAGTTGTTCCTCCAAGGCGCCCATGGCGGCGTCCGACTCGTGCAGCTGCGCCAATGCCGCGTCCCTGTGGTCGTGGGCCTCCTCTTCCTGCGTCACCGCCGCCGACATCTCGAACCGCAACAGCTCGACGTCGTGCCTGGCCCCTTCGAGATCGGCCTGCGCCTGGCGCAGGGCGGCCTGGGCCTGCAATTGGCTGTCCTTGCCGACGGCCCCGCCGCGGGCCTGCCAGACGCTTATCACGTCGCCGTCGCGGGTAACCGCCGTGAGGCCTGCGTGCGCGCCCACGATGTGCGAGGCATCGGCCATCGTCTCCACCAGGACGACCCCGGCCAGGGCCTTCTGGACGGCGCCGGCGAGGCCGTGCCTTGCCTTCACCACATCGGCTGCCCAGCGAAGCCCGTCCGGCGCCTGACCGGGCTCCGACTCCGGCACACCCCGCACCAGCAGCGCCGCTCGCCCGGTGTTCGAGTCCTTGAGCCAGGACAGAGCCTTGCGTGCCGACGACAGATCGGCGGCCACGATGGCCTCGCCAAGCGGCCCGAGCGCCGCCGCGATCGCCGCCTCCCAGCCCGGCTCGACGTCCACATGGGCCGACAACCGCCCGGCCATGCCGACAACCGCGCCGGACTCCGCCAACTGCACCGAGACGTCCGGGCCGAGGCCCAGCTCGAGGGCGTCGACGCGAGCGGCCAGCGCCGCCACGCGCTTCGCCGCTTCGGTCTCGCGGGCGTGCACCTCTTCGACCTTTTCGGCAGCTGAACGCCACTTCTTCTCGGCTTGCTCGAAGGCGGAATCCAGCCCCATCTGGCCGACGTCGAGCGAGGCTATCCTCGTCTCCATCGCCTGGTAATCGGCCAACGCCTCGGACGTCCGCTCCTCGGCCTCCTTCAGCGAGACCCGCAGCCGCTCGTCCGTGGCCAGACCGCCGTCCAGGCGCGACCGCAGGGCAGCCACCTGCCCGGTCAGCTTGGCCAGCCCCTCACGACGGTCGGCGGCCGCCCGCAGCGCCAGCGAATACGCCGATTCAGCGGCCCCGGCGGTGCTTTCGGCGTCCTCGCGGGCCCGGCTGGCCTCAAGCAGAGCGGCGCCGGCCGCTTCGATGTCGCCGTGCAGCGCCGCTTCGGCGGCGCGCATCTCGGCGGCTTCCGCCTCCCAGACATCTGGATCGCGAAGGTTGACCGGCTCGCCGGCGTCCGTCGCGTGCATCACCCTTTCGGCCGCTATCGACAGCGTCGACGTGACGCGCTCGCGCAGCCCGGTCAGGTTGTACCAGATCTCCTGTGCCTCGCCGAGACGCGGCATGGCCGCGGCGGCGTCGGCCTCGGCACAAGACTCCTGCTCGCGGGCGTCCCGCAATGCGGCTTCGGCCGCCGCCTGCAAACGCTCGTGCTCCGCCTCGGCCACGGCGTCGGTCGCCAGCGCCTGCTGTGCCTGCGCCAGTTCGTCGGCCAACAGCCTGGCGCGGGCGTCCCTCAGCTCGGCCTGCACGAGCGCCGCGCGGCGGGCCACCTCGGCCTGACGCCCCAACGGCTTGAGCTGGCGCCGGATTTCGGCGATGAGGTCGGACAGGCGGTCCAGATTCGTCGCCGTCGCCTCGAGCTTGCGCTGGGCCTTCTCCTTGCGCCGGCGGTGCTTCAGCACGCCGGCCGCCTCCTCGATGAAACCCCGGTGCTGCTCCGGCGTGGCGTTCAGTATGGCGTCCAGCTGCCCCTGGCCGACGATGACGTGCATCTCGCGACCCATGCCGGTGTCACTCAGCAGCTCCTGGACGTCCAGCAGACGGCACACGTGCCCGTTGATCGCGTACTCGGAGCCGCCGTTGCGGAACATCGTGCGCGAAAGCGTCACCTCGGTGTAGTCGATCGGCAGCGCCTGGTCGGTGTTGTCGATCGTCAGCGTGACCTCGGCGCGGCCGAGCGGCGGGCGGGCCGACGTGCCGGCGAAGATGACGTCCTCCATCTTCGAGCCGCGCAGCGACTTGACGCCCTGTTCGCCCATCACCCAGCTCAAGGCGTCGACGATGTTCGACTTTCCCGACCCGTTCGGCCCGACGATCGCGGTGATGCCTGGCTCGAAGTTCAGCGTCGTCGTGGACGCGAAGGACTTGAACCCTTTCAGGGTCAAGGTCTTCAGATACACGGTCAATTCCTCCGATCGGCAACCTGAGCCAGTCTACCGGCATGGCAGACGGAGACGCTCGTGCCCCGGCCGATTGAACGGCAGGGGCACGAACGCGATGACGGGTTCAGTCGAGCAGCGCGCTGCGGTCCTGGTAGTGGGTGTGCAGCAGCTCGTGTGCCTTGTGGCTGTTCGGCTCGCCGAAGAACTGCGCGTACAACTCGTGCACCGCCGGGTCCTCGTGCGACAGGCGGATCGGCAGCTTGACGTCCGTCTCGTAGACGGCTTCGAACCGGTGCCCCATCTTGTTCCAGTCCTTGATCGGGTTGCCGCCGCCACCGATGCAGCCGCCAGGGCAGGCCATGATCTCGATGAAGTGGAAGTCCGCCTCGCCGCGGCGCACGGCCTCCATCAACTGACGGGCGTTGCCGAGTCCGTGGGCGATGGCCACCTTGACGGTGATGTCGCCAACCTGTACCTTGGCCTCCTTGACGCCGGCGAAGCCGCGGCAGTCGACGAAGTCGATGTTCTCCAGCTCCTCGCCGGTGAGCACCTTGTAGACGGTGCGCAGCGCAGCCTCCATCACGCCGCCGGTGGAGCCGAAGATCACGCCGGCACCGGACCCCAGCCCGAACGGGTCGTCGAACGGCGTCTCGGGCAAGGACTTGAAGTCGATGCCCGACGACTTGATCATGTTCGCCAGCTCTTGCACCGTGACCACGGCGTCGACGTCCGGCTTGCCGTCACGCCCGAGTTCGGGGCGCTTGGCCTCGAACTTCTTGGCCGTGCACGGCATGATCGACAGGCTGTAGACGTCGTCGGGGGCGAGCCCCTCCTTCTCGGCGTAGAACGTCTTGAGGATCGCCCCGTACATGCCCTGCGGCGACTTGCAGCTGGACAAGTTCGGCAGCAGATCCGGGTAGAACGTCTCGGCGAACTTGATCCAGCCCGGGCAGCACGACGTGATCATCGGCAGCTTGCCGCCGTTCTGCAGGCGTCCGATCAGCTCGGTGCCCTCCTCCATGATCGTCAGGTCGGCGGTGACGTCGGTGTCGAACACGGTGTCGACGCCCATCGTCTTCAAAGCGGTGACGAGGCGTCCGGTGCTGACGGTGCCGGGATCCTCGCCCATGGCCTCGGCGATCGTGATGCGCGTTGCCGGGGCAATCTGGGCGACGACCTTCTTGCCCGGGGCAGCGATGGCTTCCCAGGCTTCGGCCGTGTTGTCGTGGATGTTGATGGCGTCGACGGGGCACACCTGCACGCACTGGCCGCAGTTGACGCAGACGGTATCGCCGAGCGGCTTGCTGAACGCCGGCTTGTACACGGTCTCGAAGCCGCGGCCCTCCTTCGCCAGGGCGTGGACCGTCTGGATGCTGGTGCACACCAACTCGCAGCGCCCGCACACGATGCACTTCGACGGATCGCGCACGATTGACGGCGACGAGTAGTCGAGTTCCGACTCGCGCACCGTCTGTTCGAACCGCGGCTTGCGCGTGAAGTTCAGGTTGGTCGACACGCTCTGCAGCTCGCAGC
>JGI20166J26741_11776029_pt1 | contig 10332 bp, 9 predicted proteins | sample TergutCu122P5_FD_26741 | JGI IMG/M metagenome (IMG submission 26741) | reverse complement strand
AAATGAAATTTCTTGAACCAAATTACAGCTGCCTCCAGAACCCCTGACTAGGGGGCTACCACCCCCAGATCCCCGTTCTCTCTGTCCTCAACTGAATTTGTTGAACCCCCCCCCCACGAAAAAAATTCCTGGGTACGCCACTGTTTGAGACCATTGCAACTGAAGGCTGATTCTCTCAACAGATCAAACTTTTCATATCATACAATGCCAGTGTTACACATTCACACTCACCTGCAACTGACTATAGTTTAGATACTGACTGTGTCACCCAACACAAAACAAAAGAGAGGAGCCAGTAAATGTGTAAACTGTAACATTGTCATGTAGCTTCTTTGCTCCAGACATTCATATATGGTGGAATCTCGATCTACGTATCGTTCCCGCAGGTACCGTTCGCCATTTTTTGGTCCCGAATGAAGTTCCATCTAAATAACTTTATTTATTCCCACATTCATCGTTCCCCGAACTATCGTTTCACCGCATTGATCGATTGTAAATCACGGTCCCGACGCAGCATTTCCAGCATGGATCATTTGAAAAAAAAAATTGAAGTGAAGTGTTTATTATTTGCGTTATTTTCTCTTTGGACTATAAATCTGGCAACACAGTAATGCAGTCACGCTTCGCACATGGCCTTCAGCTCCACGTCCGCGTTATTAGCGTCATTTCCGAACTACTTCGTTGCAAGTGGTTCTGTGCTTTCTCGTGTGATTTCTGGTATTTGGTTTATTTGTTTTCATTAGTTTATTAGTTTCAGTAGTTTATTCTTGTTAGTTTTCATTTTTTTATTAGTTTTATTCGTATTTAATTTATTTTCTTTGGACCATGGCTCAGCCGAAGAAGCAAGTGAGAACTTTGCACGACCGATTGAAAATAATAAGAGGAAGTAGAGAAGAATCCTGGGGAGAAACATGTGTACATTGCGAAACGACTCGGGTTGGCCGCTAGCACATTAAACTCTTTATTCGCCAAGAAGGACGAGATCCGCGTGCAAGGAGAGAAAAACTGGTAAGGAGTCGACATTTGCGGAATTGGAAACGGTGCTCTTCACCTGGTATCACCAGGCACAGGCATACAATATTCCAATTGATGGAACCACACTAAGGGAAAAAGCGAAAATTTTTGTTGCTGAAGTAAGTGTTGAAAGTACTGATGCATGGCTGGAAAGTCTGCAGTCTTTATCGGGGGGTTATGAACAACACGATGTACACAATGCAGACGAGACGGGGCTATTCTTCAACGTGCTTCCTGATAGAACCTTGGCATATAAAGGAGAATCTTGCCATGGCGGAAAACATTCCAAAGACAGGCTCACTGTGCTACTATGTGTTATTAGTGATGGAAGTGACAAACAAGTGCCGATTGTGATTGGGAAATCCCCGAGACCAAGGTACTTCAAGAACGTTAAAAAATCGCCAACTAAATACCACGCGAACGGTAAAGCATGGATGACGACAAAGATTTTTTGTTCGTTCCTCCATTCTTTAGACGCGCAAATGGGGGTGCAAAACAGACAAATTGTTCTTTTTGTAGACAATTGTGCAGCGCATCCCAAAGATACATCCTTTCTTAGGAATGTTAAAGTGGTACGGTACCCGGCAAAATGTACAACTACGCTCCAGCCACTTGACTTAGGAATCATTCACAGTTTAAACGCATACTATAGAAAACGCCTTTTCGGGAAAAGAAGTAAAGAAAAACATTAACGTACTCGAAGCAATGCACTACATAATGGCAGCGTGGCAACAAGTAAGCCAGCAAAACATTCAAAATTGCTTCCGTAAAGCTGGACACAAGTACCAGTCTGATAGTAATGACATGGCAAACGACGACGACGACGATGATGATGATGATTTCTGCCAAGACTGGGAAGAACTGTGTAGAGACCAGAAATACGATTTCCAAAGCTACGTCTCAGTGGATCTCCATGTGGCAACAAGTGGAGTTGAAACTGTTGAAGAATTATGCGAAGCATTTGGGTCTACAAGGAGTGTGGAGGAAGAAGATGAAAATGAACAAGAGATGGTGCCAAGCTTCGCCGAACTTACGAAGCTTTACAAAAAGTTAAAGCGTTTTTCTATGCTCAAAGTGGAAGTGACACGGACCGTGAAAACATTTTAAGTCTCGAAAAGTCGTAATTTCAATTGAGGCAAAATTCCGCCAAGAAGCAAAGGACAATGTACGAATTTTTTGTTAAAAAGTAGTTTTTTTAATGTAGTGTATTCATGTTAAAAGTAATAAACGTTATTTATTTACGATGTGTTATTTATTTACAATGTGTAATATTTGCCCGGATTAATCGTTTTCCCGCATTCATCGTTTTGTTTCTCCATCCCCTTGAAAAACGATAGATCGAGGTTCCACTGAACAGTCTTTGCAAAACACAGAAGTTACATTTCTTGGAAACACCTTGTTCATTAACTGTGATAAACATGTATTCAGTGAATTTGTGGAGAAATATTACCTACTTGTTTTCATAACAGCACCTTCATTTATAGAAATATGTTACAAATATATAAAATGTAGAAAATTTAATTAAATTTGTACAAGGGAAGGTTTTGTGTTAAATGGGTCCCTTGTTACCACAGCATAACATGTGGAGGGTGGTGTGGTAGTTAATGGGGGACCAGCAATCTAATAAAGTCAGCCATTATGTTATGTATGTGGAGATTGAGTGGCTCACTTACTGTACATTTTAACTTTGTTCTGCGTCATCATCTGCGATTGGTAGAATTAGAAACATTTGTAGTATATCATGGTGCAGTGTTCCATTGCCTGCACTTTCCAACATAAAAAATTGTAAATGATCCATTACAGGAACAAAGGATACATTAGTGAGGCCGAATTACTTGGTCCATTTTTTATAAAATTGATCATTGTTTACTGTGTACAGTCCTATAATGATATTCAATGTAAACAGTATACTGGTTTGGGTTTGTTCAGACTTCCTGTAGCTTTTCAAGGATCTGTAAAACAGGGGGGCATAAGTTTTTCAAAAGTCTGGGAGCCATCTTGAAATTTAACAAGCCAAAAGGGTTACATGAATAAAGTCCCATGTTGAGGACCCATAAATATTAGGCATCACCATACAAAATTAGTTGCCATGGTGAACTGGCTTCCAGGATGTGTGCATCCCCGCCTTAAGGAATAATATTATCTGCACAAAATAGGAACATTTTGTAACATATTTACTTAATGTTTATTGTGACACTTGTCATGCAGCATACTTTTTAAACCATTTATTTTAATAATGCAAAACACTTTAGTAATTTCCCATGTCACATTTGTGCACTGCCCTTAAGATTTTCCAGTAAGGACCAAAACATGACAATAACAATAAATAAATGAATTAAGCATTATTTTATCCTAAAGAGTATACTGATTTTTTTTTTATTCAAATTGGTCTTGTTTGTCACACTTTCCTGCGTTGGAGTTTATTAGAGGGGATGTGCTCTGGCCACTTTACTGAGAAGCGTGAGTGAAATAAAGAAGAAAATTACAGAACTCATCACAGTTATCAGGGGATGTGTTTGAATAATAATGCTACATCACAGTTATCAGGAGATGTGTTTGAATAATAATACTACATCCTAGTTATCAGGAGATGTGTTTGAATAATAATACTACATCCTAGTTATCAGGAGATGTGTTTGAATAGTAATGGTACATCACAGTTATCAGGTGATGGTTTTGAATAGTAATTCTATGTCACAGTTATCGGGAGATGTGCTTGAAGAGTAATGTTCTTCTGAATGGATTTGACACATTTTGATTCTGTTACATTACAGTTACCAGGGAATGTGTTTGAAAAGTAATTCTACATCATAGCTGGTAGCTGTTATTGAAATAGTGGCAACTAGCTTGTGAGTATAAAATTTTAATTCAGTTATCCACTACAGACTACTTATGTCAACATTTGTCCTCATATTCACGCATGGAGCCTTTCACAATGGCTGTGTTGTGTGAGTTGTATGTGGTCTTGAAACATTTAAACGTGTGGATTGTGGGTTTGAATCACAATACGTGGATGTATGTATGTGTTGTAGTATATGTACTGTATTATCCTCTGTGATAAGGTTTTGCAATGAGCTGTACTTCTATACTGTACACAAAATCCTACCAAAGATTGAAGGATTGTGAATGTCATAATTAATTCTGCATCAGAATATGTCAAGGGCCAAGCCTATTTAAAATTATGACAACTGAATTATGCAGATAAGTATGTAAATGTTTTATTTTAATGTTTATCATGGTAATTGGATTTGGAATGAGATTGATTTTTTTTCTAGCAATAGATAGTATAAACCTAATTGGCTCATATTAATGAGGCTGAGACTGATGTTTTGTCAGAGACATAATTTATTTCATATACAAATATTTGATGATGATCACATCTATGACAGAATTAAATGATGTGTGCAGTATGCAGTACAGAACATAATCAGCATATTATTTCAGATACATTTGTACTTTTCAAAAATGTTGGTGATAATGAGGGCATCAACAGGTCTTCTATTACAGAAATAGCTGGACAGGCTATCAAAACTGGCAGATGCAGTCTTGGTTGTTACAAGTTGAAGCAGAATATATATGTTTTAACAAAACAATGTGAAACTGATAACACAGGAACAGGGGCAGCTCATCTGCATTGAGAAAAATTAAACTAAATACTGTATCTTACTAAAAGTTTTCCATAGAACTTCTAACAAAAACTTGTATTCAGATATTTTGTTTAATATTTCCCAAATTTCTGGGAGGGACGCAGCCCCCCAATTCTGCTGGATGAGCATAGGAATGACAATACATCTTATTGGCTGCAGGATCCAAGCAAAACAAATGGAAGTGATCTGAACAGTTTAATATTACATGCACAAGTGAGAGAATTATATTAAAATGGATGTTTGAGAAATGTGATCTGATGTCATGGGACTGGATTTAACTTAGTCATGGTAGGAGCCAGTGCTAAGATCTTGTGGATTTTCATGTTCCATATATATGGATGATTTCATAACAAGTTGAGCAGTCATCATTTTCTCAAGCAAGATTATTATTTAGCTTTGACGATACAGACACGTGTGTAATATTAATTTAGGATATTATGGTTGGCATAGCTTCAGAGTTCATATACACAAAGTGACATTAATAATTATTACAAGTGCATCACAGATATATGTCTGACATACTAACTGTAACATTTATGGTACACACGTCAAACTGCATCATATATAATTTTATCACTAGAGAGAATTAGTTTTTTATTAGTATCAAACTTGGCCTCTCACATTATGGGAAGAACATAGGTTGAGGGTGTTCAAGAATGGACTGCTGAGGAAGAGAGTTGAGCCTAAGAGGGAGGATGCTCCAGAAGTCTGGAGAATATTGTATAGTGAGAAACTTGATGATCTGTACTCACCAAATATTATATGAGTGATAATATCAAGAAGAAAGAGAAGAGAAGTGCATACAGGGCTTTGGTTAGGAAACCGAAGGGGAACAGACCATGGGAAGACCGAGGTCTGGGTGAGAGGATAATACTAAAATTGTTCTTCAAGGTATGGGTTGGGAAGGTATGGTCTGGCACCAGATAGTGACTGGTGGGCTGTTCTGAAAACGGCGAGGAAACTTCCAGTTCCATAAAATGCGGGGATTTTTTCGACTAGCTGAGGAACCATTAGTGTCTCCAGGAGTCAAGCTGCATGAATTATTTAGAGAAAATCACTTTATTAAGATTGGACAAATGAAGTTCAAACTACAATTCACAAGACTCATGTGCGGCAATCAAATTCCACTAAATAATATTTATGTGTTCTAAGCTGTAATGTGACTCACTGGAGGGGAGAGTAATTTTTTTTTAATAATAAAATCATATTTTTGTAAGAAAGGGTTGTTATTGTGATTTTTATGGCAGTGTATCCCCTGGTGTGTTGAGTACTCACATTTTATGCAGTTATGCCAACACAGTGAATTGTTGCCATCAGCAGAAATTAGTGTGACATGTAACTTGTTTACAATAAATGTGTTTGGAGGGCTACCTGAAAACTGTTTGGCCACCCATGCTCGAGACACAGGTGGTATTGCCTCAGGTTTCTATTGGAATTACTGCATTAAGCCATTGAATTGTAAAGACAAAGCCAGCTTATGCATTATTTGCCAGCTCAATACCGTTGTTGTACATAATTTCAATTTTAAGAGTTTTGCAGAAGTTCTGAAATGCTTGTCTCCGTTGCAAAGTATCTGATGGGTATTTGAGGAGAATGTTCAAGTCTATCACCGATATTATCCAGCGTCTCCTCTCTGAGCCCTTGACATTTGGATTCTATTCTTTTGTCCAGTAATGACCTGTATTTGGAAATGTAACATTCAGAAATGTATGCTGGAATCCATTGTTTTGTACATGACTGCTTATCACATAGGTAGCTTGCACAACCACCCAAACTGTATCTCACATATGGCATATTTGACATGATGAAACACAATTGTAACATCCCCCAGGATGCAGACCCTGTACTCATGGTGTGATGTAATGAATTACTTTCTGTATAACTAAGATCCTTGTGTCATTGACAAATATTTCTGAAGTCATTTTTCAGGAAAACATACATAGAAATAAGGTTGCTGCCATAGTTTTAAATAACCCCCCTCCCCCCCTCGATCCCTCCTGATGGTCTGGTGCCAGATATTTATGCTATAAAGAGGCCATGGAGCACGTAAAAATGTGTTTCCTCAGCAGCCCTTGAACGGAAGAAATAATAAAAATCTTTAATAATTTACCCTTGGAGATTAAGAATGTAGCTGGTAACCAAAAAAGTTTAAAATTGCTCCAAAAAAATGTTTATACACTTATTCATTTTATACAATGGAAGAGTACCTCAGTCAGTCATGAATTATGTACTGTGTCACAAAATTCCATTTTATATTGATACTAGTTTTGAGGTTCTGTCTCGTACATTATATAAGTATTCATTGATTGTCTATTATGAACTGATCACATTTCCATGTATAAGCATGTGTCTTATTTATGTATTATATTCATAAATTATTATTATATGTATTTTATTGTCAAGACTCATTTTGTACTGTTCCTGTTGTTATCTAATGACAAGTTCTATATCCACTTTGGTGGATCTCTGGAATACTGAATAAATGAATATGAATATGAATATGAATGTAAGCGTGCCAGAAGCTCCCCAAGGAGCACAAAGAGAATCACTCTTTTGGACAAGGCGTCATGTGATTCATTTTGAATCGTTCTTAAACTCTCTGAAATTCAGAAGGCTGAATCATAAGTTTATTTTATTTATAACAGCCCGTTTTGTTGTCAGCCAGCTGTGACATTGTTACTCAACCTAAAATCTCCAGCAGGACTTCTTGCATCTTGCCGCAACACATCAACCTTATATTGATGTAATTCAGTAAATCCTTCAGCGTTTTCTGCTCTTTAATTCTTATGCCTTACCCAGCAACGACTTAGCCAACTAATGAAAAATTACCATAATCAACGGCGTGGGCAGTCTCCAACTACATACATCAACAACCAATTCCAATTATGAGTGAAGGTGAACGTCCAATCCAAAGAGACATTGCTGCATCCCCTGGGCTTATCCAGGATGCCTGTTTGATCGCGTAGGACTGGGAGCAAAATCAGGCAGCAGTGAACATGGGTTGTGTAACTCACTATCCCTAGCAAGCCAAAATCAACACCTGGTGACTGTACGAGCCGACTTAATTCAGCTACGTTCACCACCCTTCGTGTGTCCGATCAGTGTGATACACCTATGCCTCTGACATCAGCTGACGACACTTCTTTTGTTTAAACATCTTGCAAAACCTTAAACGAGACCCTTTCACAAGAGCTGATAGCTCAAGAAGGGATCTAGACTTAGTACTACTAATGCTGGAGAGTTGAAGAAGCATTTGGTACAGTGACCATCAGTAAGGCAAGCAGTGGTGTTCGAACTGCTGTGGAGAAATCCGAACACAAGAATCTGAATAAGTCCGATCACTGACCATCTACTATCAAGATTGTGACCTAAGTCGGGCCATTACCAGTTCCAGCACAAATCCAGTCACAGCTAGTTGTAGATGGGAATGTACTTTTTGATCTATGCACGTCTCATCATAAGGTATGCATTGCTCAAATTGATGAGCAGTATGCGATGTTGTTCCCCCTTCCCGTAGTTATGAGGGGAAAGGAAGTAGTATTTCGCTAACAGAGTGAAAACAATTTGATAGTCAGTTGATATAGCAGGAGTGCTTGGTTGCACAAACCCATTTGCTGCGTTAAGTGCTGTAAGTTAGGTTTAGCATCAAGGTTAAATATTTATAACAAACTATTAGTAAGTAAGAGTTACTTGATTATCATGAGTTACCCTGATTCATGAGAGACAGCAATAACAAGCAGAGACCATTACTTTAATAGAGCTGAAGTAATGAAATTAATAAACCGCCCTTTGATGGTAATAGAAACTGAAAGAATTTATTGATAAGGCAACTACAGCTATTTAAATAAACAAACTGGAGCAACATTATTTGCTGTTGAAATACGTAATGACAAAAGTCATGGGAAAATCTATGAGTAAATTATTAGTAAGTGATCTGTTCTCTACTTGGAATGAGATTAAGCAGATATTTGAGTAAAAGTATGATGTTAAAAAGAACATGAGATTATTATGCATTTTATGAGTTCAGTAGCAGAGAGGACACCAGCAAGTATGTAGCCTGCTGGAGGCGTCAAATATGTACAATGCAGTCAGAATTAGAAGCAGTTTACAGGATCTGTAGTGAAGGTAAAGTTGTATGAGCCATGAGATCAATAATTTGGCAAATGCATACTCTGCATGGCAGTTAGTTGGTGAATCTGATGATAGAGTCAAATGTGAATCAGTGGCATTAACAGTGTGTACAGACAGTGTGTTAGAGGAAGAGTCTGTCATTTTGCTAGTTAAAGAGAGGAGGTTTATGTTGTACAGGATACATAAAAGGCCAGAGGTAGCCAGCAAAGAAATGGGCAATGTTATAAGTTATGGGTTGGCAAGCTGAGGAATTATTAGAGGAATGATACATCCTAGAGTGGGGCAGGTGTTGAGATGAATGCAGACACAGGATTTAATGCACACATAGTTACAGCTATGGACACAAAGATTAGGTGTCATGCATGTGGAGCATTGGGTCACAGAACTACAGTATGCATAAAGAAGAGTAGAAATGCTTGGAGGATGAGTAGTTTGGGAAACAGAGAAGTTGGGACCAGGTCCATAGTCAGGAGGGTGCAAGTGGGTGCAATGCACCCACTAGGAATTGTGAAACATCAAAGGTAAATGTGCTGGTCAGCCTGCTAAATGATATGTGACACCCCACCGCATTCACAAATTGCTTCTGTTGAACCACCACAGTTGGAAACAACTCATTTTAAAAAAATGTATGTATATGCAAGATGTTTTGTGCAATGTAATAGAGCACAATATGCAATTAAAGTGCTGATTGTGTGGTCCTGGCATAGGCACTCTTTATGTTTATGCATACATGTTATATGTATAATACAACATTATATACATATATAAACATATGTATGAACATGCACTTGCATTGTAAGCTGCTGCACCCACTGTGTTCACAGTCTGGCTGTGGCCCTGGTTGTGACAGGGGAGCAGCCTTTTTGGGTTCCGGTAGTAATGCTAGGCTGCACACAGGCAGTAGGTTTCCTCTTGCATGTGATTAGAAAGCAGCATGAGAATTATATTATTATATTATATTATTAATGCATGCAAAGACTGTGATATATATTTCACCTACTTGAAGGCAAACCATTAACCACTACAACACGACAGCATGCAATTCCAGATCCATGCAGAGACTGCAGTCATAAATTATCTTATAACTGAAAATTTACAGGGGAATTAACCAGAAGTGCATGTTAGGTATAAGAAGGGAAGCCAGTCAGGCAATCAACTATCTATAATTTTAACACAGAAAACAGAAAGGTACCCCAAAGAAGCAAATATGGAGGTTAGCCATATCACCATTGGGGACTTTTTTCTCATACTGGCAATAAGAGATTCTGTAAGTGTGGGAAAAAGACCAGCAAGAGCCTTTTGAAACATGGAAATGCATACTGCATAATAAGCCATTGTTGCAATACAAGTGCTAACTAATGTGATACAATTTTTCTAGAGAATCTGCTGTATTTCACTTCTCATGATTGCTCCCTGACTATGTTCTTTAACTATTAGTTTTATTGCCAAGATCAAACTTCACTCATGTACATTCACTTGGAATCAATTTGCTTGACTCCAATCATGTATATATGTAACCTGTTGACATGTTCTATATCCT
>JGI20166J26741_11775918_pt1 | contig 10332 bp, 4 predicted proteins | sample TergutCu122P5_FD_26741 | JGI IMG/M metagenome (IMG submission 26741) | reverse complement strand
TCCATGGTGTAACCTTCTATCCCACTGAGGGGGTTCAATTTCGTGAAGTCCTGGAGAGATTTGTGTGGAACGGATATCTTCTACGTAGATCGGGTCCGAGGTTTTCTAAGTGTACGTTGCGTGGAACGGATATCTTCTACGTAGATCGGGTCCGAGGTTTTCTAAGTGTACGTTGCGTGGAACGGATATCTTCTACGTAGATCGGGTCCGAGGTTTTATAAGTGTACGTTGCGTGGAACGGATATCTTCTACGTAGATAGGGTCCGAGGTTTTCTGAGTGTACGTTGCGTAATCGTGGAGTTGCTCGAGTCGTTGTCCGGGTTGTGTGTGCCGGTGCAGATTGACTCCGTGGAAGTGTCAAGACAGGCGATGATCCGTGCTGGTGTGGCGTGTGGAGGGAGGTTTGTTGTACAAGCACTGCCTGTAGGGAGATACCAGGTTGTGTATTGCGTAGCTGTGAACATGTAGGTGTTATAGTCTAGAGAGTGACCAGTGAATGAGTGGACTATTTAGGGAATTGTACTTACGTAATTTATGGGTGGTAGACGTGGTCCTTGGAAATAAAATCTGCACTGGTATGCCCAGAGAGGAGACGCATGAAGTAATACGTACAGTTACGTACATATTGTCTATCTTTTGGCACCTTACACCTTCATAAAGTGTTGTGTTTTGACTTACCCACCTTATATCAATTTGATATTTGATATTGTAATCGCACACAACGGGGATGAACCACTTAAAGATTGTATAACAAAATGTTTAAAATTACTGTCAAAACACAACAACGGTGTATAAATATTAGTATTTTATTGTGACAACGTGTTTCGGTCTTATTAGACCATCTTCAGGCCAGCATTCAGAGATATGAGATTGTATCTTATCTTCAGGCCAGCATTCAGATATATGAGGTTGTCCTCAAATCTCTGAATGCTGGCCTGAAGGTAGTCTAATAAGATCGAAACATGCTGCCACAATAAAATATTTATATACTGTTGTTGTGTTTTTATGGTAACTTTAAACATTTTTTATACTTTGTGATTTATGTTATATTAATACATAATTTTAATGCACAACATGTTTCGGCTTAAGCACAATACGCCATCATCAGGTCAAAATCAGAGCACCGAAGAAAAGTTATCATGTAAATTACATTAAACCATTTTTCATGTCGGTATACATGTGATCTCATTTTACATATTTCGTGAAATAATATTAGTCGAATTCATCCACTTTTTTTGAGTAGATACAGCTTCCATATGGAGTAATAAAAAGATAGGTTTAAAATTAAATAGTTAAAAACTAATATAAACGTCTAATACTTCTCAGGGTGAAAGTAAATGTACTGCAGCATGTTGTTGTTCGGCCTTGAGAGGGACATCCTGTAATTTTGCGATAATCTGAACTGGGGTCTGAATTAGAGGTTTTTGTGGGTTTTAAGCCATTTCTTGCTTAATTTTTATTTAATAATTGTTCTTCATAATGCTGTGCAAAATATAGCAGGATTGCATCTACAAAATCCCCGCCATTTTGCGGGACAACCATCAGCACGATTCTCACAACATTGCGGTCCTCCTACCTCAGTCACGTGATCGCAGCTGCTACGTAAGCAGAAGATTACTGGTACGTGCACAGCTCTGACTGCAGAAACACGCTGATACACACGCGCACGATTCTGCGCACTCTCCCAACTTGTGACATCAGCATAGGACCGCTAACGTTACATGCGCTTGAAGCTGGAGACTTTGTGGAATTATTCCTACTTTAATGTAAACAAAAACTGTTAAACCCCTTGCTGGACGGTTGTTACGTAGGTCTCCTTCCCCTAACGTTCAAAGGAAACACCCATTGCCTCAGTGTGCGCAGAGTCAAACGATAATACGATTAATTAAGGTGTGTGCTACAAAGTAGTCAGAGTCTTATCTGATTTAGTATCCAGGTGTAAGTCCGAAGGTAATACAAAAATAACTGAAAGCCTCAGTCACAATTTCTAGTCCCTGAAAGAAGATCTGAACCAGGTACCACCAGAATATGAAGCAGGGGTACTACGACTTGCAGTAACAAATTTAGACGGAAAATGTTCCTTGTACTTGAAGTGTCTAGGCTTAATGGTTTATTAGCTTTAAAAAGGTGTAACAAGCAAGGAGATACAAACCTCCTGCCAGGACAAGCACCACCCTACATGAAATTCAATTTCTCTTTCTCACGTCGAATGTTGGATAGGAGAGGGAATTGGGAATCCCAGCTGCGAGTTGTCAAAGACATCATGAAGCTCATCGAGACAGGGAAATGACTTATCGATGTTTTGGAGGGTGGTTGCGGGGATGCCCACCCGCTATATGCGTATCTGTCAACCCGTTCTCTTATGAAATGGAAATAAGGGATGAAGAGTAAATATTACTCAGCTGTGAATTATTTATTCTTTTTTTTTCCTGAAACATATTTAAATCTCCCTTTTTTTAGTCGTAGTTGTTTGCGATTCTTCTGTAATGAAAATTTTTTACCCGTAACCTGCATTAAAGTTTCAGAAACAATACGTCACTTATAACATTGATAATGCATAACACTGTCTTCTGGATTGTGACGTAATGTGTAGCACTTGGATGGGGAGCCTGCCGCCTTTAAACTTAGAGTCTATACTGACGTACCAGTATAACACACTCCCACCTGAAGACACCATTAATCTAAATTCTATTAAACTTTCGGTCATTATGGCAGAGTAACCATTACTTCTCCGTTACAAAAAACAATAAACTGATTATCTGCACGAAATAATTTCTGTCTTTTGTGAGAATCACACGAAACATAAATATTCCCTGTAGTCATAATGTGTTTTAAGGTTAAACCCAGTGGTAGACATAGTAACTGCTGGCTTAATATTCAGCTCAGTGATAGTGCCAAATTTAATATTCAGCTCAGTGATAGTGCCAAATTTAATATTCAGCTCAGTGATAGTGCCAAATTTAATATTCAGTTCAGTGATAGTGACAAATTTAATATTCAGCTCAGTGATCGTGCCAAATTTAATATTCAGCTCAGTGATAGTGCCAAATTTAATACTCAGCTCAGTGATAGTGCCAAATTTAATATTCAGCTCAGTGATAGTGCCAAATTTAATATTCAGTTCAGTGATAGTGCCAAATTTAATATTCAGCTCAGTGATAGTGCCAAATTTAATATTCAGCTCAGTGATAGTGCCAAATTTAATATTCAGCTCAGTGATAGTGCCAAATTTTATCTTCCTATAATTCTTCAGGAAACGTCAAATTTTTGCCTGGGCCTTCAGTAATGTTGGGAACGTCAAGATAAATACATTGTTGTGTTGAATCGAAAAGCGTTAGTTGAAAGGGAAGATAAAAATGAAATTTGTCACTGTGATTAGTTTTTAAGGGCCATGCCATTAAGACGTATGGGACTGAGGCATCGATTCACACATTCTTAACATCAACCCATATTTAAAGTGAATGAAAAAATACACGATCGAGTCTCTTTATCTACGCTCTGTCAGTTCGATCTAAGGCACTAAACATGTTATAGCATAATTTATCATGCTACAGATCCCCCACTAATAAATTAATGCGTCCTTGTGATAAATTAAGAATAATAATCTGGATGCATAAATAACAGGAGAGGTTTAAGGCCACTCAGTCTTATACGTGGCAACAGATAAAAACTACTGGTCGCCATCAAGTCCTGACCGAAAACCTTAGGGGGCTGAACACCCGATACCCATTGGACTGGCCCCACAGCCGGTCTAAACGCTGTGGAAAACAAAAAATTCTCTACCCCGTAACAGGGATATCGAAATAATATTCCTCGGATGTCCCGTCTGAAGATTAGATAATATGACTGAGCTACCCAGGCTCCACAAAGCACTGTGTACAGTAATATTTTCTTTTATTACATTTCGTTAAATATTGATGGTATCCAAAATTGTTTCAAATAAACATCATAGGTCCGCTTGAAATCATGCTGTACAATGTATCACTTCTTCAGACGAGAAATTTCTTGCCAAGAGACTTGATTGTTCAAATGAACGTCACGTAAGAGAGGAGTTATATTTTGTGTGTACGTTTTCAGTTACTACATTATTATTATTATTATTCAAAGGAAATAAAAGAAAATTAGAAAATTAAAGAAATAAATAGACACATGATTGGCGAATGGACATAGACAGACCTCCATCCTTAATAATGATATATTAACCATGTGGAAAACGAAGCCAAGAACAACCCCTCAAAAGAATTTCAGACTGTTAATGGAGACCGTAACAGTACAACAGGCCCAAACCTCTGCAACATATATTATAATAATGATAACAATAAAAAATAATAATAATAATAAGTAGTAGTAGTAATAGTGGAAGTAGTAATAGTATTATTATTATTATTATTATTATTATTATTATTAGTAGTAGTAGTAGTAGTAGTAGTAGTAATTGTAGTAATTGTTGTTGTTGGTGCACTAATAGCAGAAGTACCTTAATTTTATTCATGTAAATCCTAGCATCTAGGCAAATCACAAAGGCATCTATACAAAACATACAAGGTGCGTGCAGGCTATTATATACAACCGCATCAACTACTGCAAATGGAGTGATGTTCTTATTTGTTGTAACAAGAATTTTAAGATTTATTCACACGACAGAAAGGAAGATAGTGAAGGCGTTGGAATGGGGATTTAAAGTGACCTGGGAAAGTGACAGATGGCAAGAGCCGGTAGGCGATATACTCCCCTGTTGTTATATTGCCAGTTGATTATTGTCTAATTCCTATCATCACTCAAGGAAACAATTACTGTACTTAGGGACTGATATTCCAAATAAATGCTCTGCGCTTAGTAGAATGGGAGGGTAATTTATTTTTTGAATTCAATATCGAATGCAGAAGGGGTGATTTTTTATTACCTTTTTCATATCACACGACAATAACTGCTGCCATAGATATAACCTACCGCAGTGATCCGTAACAAACAGTGCACTGAGAGTGAAAATGTGCATGGAATATTCTAATTTGCAAGTAAAAGCGATGAGCAACACAGGGTCGCAAGGAATCTTGTCCATAATATAGATGCCATGTTCCTGGGCGAAATGAAATTTACACGTGGCCTTACTGTAGTTTATACCAATGGAATTCTTTGAGAGTTGTAAAGTCTGCCTCGTTTCTTCGTGTCGGATCTCAGCCCACCGCCCCCCTCCCCCCCACATACACACACGCACATAAGATTAGGTTATTGCTGTGGTGCTGAGTCGAAGATTCGAGTCTTCTGGAGTATGACCCCATGTCGATGGGTAAATATTTACAGACATTTCGAAAGAGATGGAGGCAAAAATAAACGCTTACGAAACGTCAGTAAGCATTTATCAATCGAAACTTCGTCATATAAAAAGACTCGAAACTTCAACTCAGCATATTTGGGCGTCTCCATTTCGCAACGCCAAATGGTGAGGTGCCTGCTTTTTTTACTGAATATTTTCACAGAGTTGTATTTATTTAGCCCCATTAAATATGGTCGATGAATGAAATAACGGGCTGGTCTGGGATATTTTATTGTGCAGAATGAAGCGAAGTACAAATATTGAAAATTTTGATATTAAAAATAAAACCTAGACAGATTATTGTGAACCAAATATCGAAACCGTTGGTAGTTCGGTCTCTTGAACAGCACTGCACACGTTATGGTTCCAAACGTTGGCCGCCTGGCCTCGAATGGTCATGATTTTCTTTAATCACTCCAAGCAAACATTGTGATGACATTTAATACACGTCACGACAAATTCCTCCAACATTCGTACAATTTATGCTGCCTTATTATAGAGCACTGAGTAACCTTATACAACTGAAGAAGAATCTTTACTCATTATCCAACCATAAAGCTGAGGTATGAGTTTTGATGTTCTCGCAGTGGTGTGTATCAATTTAACGGTTTTCCGTGATGTGATCTTACTCAGGTGGATAGATACTGTATGTACCAATATCCTGGAGATAACATGGTCTACAGACAGAAAAAGTCAGAAAATGGACAGTTGGAACTGTTACGAACTAAAATAGTGAAGAAGTACTTGTGGAACTATACTCTCGTGTTTGGAACACTCCATATGAGTTCACAGTACCGCAAGTGTCTTTCGTAACAGGTTGTAATGTGTGCTAATATTAGAATATTAATATTAATTCATAATATTACGAATTTACAAAATCAGAAATTCGACAATGAAAGTATCTACAACACAAAACTTGGAGGGATGGTTCTGTATTGATTAACGTGGCTGGTAGATTGATGGGCTGATTACTAAAAAATTACGTTTGTGAAGAGAGACTGAAAATAAAAAGTGGCCTACCACAAAAAATATAATATTAGCAGAAGCTGTTTAGTTTACTGTTTAACTCGACAAATAAATACTAACATGAACGTTCATGTATCTCCATTCTCCACAAGCCACCCTGCTTCTTATTTAATGTAGCAATGGTGACAACGTTACCAAAACTTTTAAAGATTCTGTAATTATTCAAACAGATTGATACATTTCTTAACTTATTCAATTCTGGAGCGTATTACTAGTCATTTCCATGCAAACGAGAGGTATCATCACAGATTCGATTTATTCTAAAGGATTACGGATTTATTAAGACAAGAGTAATTCTAATTATGTTCTTTAACGAAACTGTCAATTGCTAAAACCAGACGGCGTCGCTGACAGACGAACGAGTCAGTATGGAGCACTGGTGGAATGATTCCGACAGGAACAAACCGAATTAGTGCACTCGATCGAAAACCTGTCGCAGTGCCACTGTGTCCGTCAGAAATCCCATGTGGGCTGTAGTGGGACTGAACCCGTAGCGCCGCGGTGAGAGGTCGGCGAAGAAATTCCTGAGCCACGATACGACCATACATGAATGCTTTAAAAGGAGACATAATTAGCTATGTACACGGCTATATGTGTGTCGAATTAAAAAAAGTGTTTAAAATGACCACACAGCCTCAGTGCAAATCCTGGTACATTTTCGAACTGAGCATTTAACTGGCATCAATGCTTTACGACTGTCTTTTATATGGAACTGAAAAACCAGATTTAGTTGAAGCGGGGAGCCATGATCTAGACAGATTTTCTCTGCACGGCGAAAATAAGGAGTGTCTCCGTCCAGTTGCAAGTACCAGCGAATAGTATTTCGGAACGTACATGTTCTAACAAGTAGGAATTTATTAGAAACCGTCGACAAAAGCCCCCGCAGGTAAACGGGCTAATCATATGACTATGTAAAATAACGGCACCATATTTACACCGAATCGATGATGAAAACTGCTTGCCACAGAACATGGGGAATCAAGTCACAACACAAATGCATGCCAAAATGCACGACTGCAAACATCAATAGCTCCCTGCCTCTTGAGAAACGGACCTATTGTTGGGTGCTTCGCAAATTTGCGAAAACCGACTAGGAGCTACGTCATGTTTGTCCGTCCGTCTGCAAGGGACGATTCGGCCCCAAACCGGACGCATTTTTCATGAAATACTACATTTGAGTACTTTTCGAAAATCTCTTGAGAAAATTTAATTGTCATTACAATCTGATAAGAATAGCGGGCACTTTACACGAAGGCCAATTTTTTATCATATCTCGCTCATTTCTTCTTAGAATGAGAAATGTTTCAGACAAAAGTTGTGGAGAAAATTGAAACACATATTTTATGCCCAATAACTTTTTTTTTCCGAAAGTCGTACCGTTTAAGAGATAATGTGGAAGAATACTGAACAGGCAACAAATGACAATATGGCGCATGCGCATTGCATGCTGGATACCTACGGCTAGAGACATAAACTCAGAATGTGCGATAATTATTGCTTTTCCACTGCAACAATGATTGCACTAACGCGCCTCAATGTCACGTTGTACGTACGTTGCTTGTCTTGTTACGTGATATTCATGACTTGTCGTCATGACATTAGGTAGTGAATTTCGAACGCTGCGTAACTATCGAAAACACATCGTTAGCCTACTACAGGCACCAACTACTGCAACAGGAAGTCTCTAGTAGTCATAAGATATTTACGTTTAATATGATTCGAGGGGGAAAAAAAAAAATTTTTTTTTCTAAACATCATTAAAACCGGACTTCATAATTAAATTCTAAAGCCGGTGTGTACAAGATTACTTCCTACTGGGATAGCTCATAATTGGGTAGACAGGTAACCACCTAACCAACCACAATGAATTAAATTCTAGAACACTCTAATTTTGAGAACAGTTCTTTATGAGGTACGGAATAAATTTCACGCTTGGAAGTTTTCAGTGCATTTTGCAAAATATTTTTGTGAAACATCTAGTTTACATCCTGTGTTAATTTATAACGTTTCAAAATATACGATAAACGCTAAGAAAGAGTTTTCAGAAATTTATTTAACAAATTTAAAAAGACTACGGAAATAAAATTTACACTACTTGAACAAGAACGTACAGTATTGCGTAGCATGCGAGAGAAGTGACTTAATTCCAACGACGGCCACTATGAACGCAACGGTCGACATCGCAGTAAAATGGCGACTCAATTCGCGCACACATCTTCTTTCCTTGAGTTCCGTTCCACAAAAAATGTGACCATTATTTTGAGGGGATTTTAGGGAAAATTCCGCAAAATTTCTCAATGTGCTGATTGAATGCTCTTGAGAACGGCTGTAACAAAACTTACAAAATAGAGTTTGTGGTAACATTACAAACTACCAGCCTTCGTAAAACTATGTAAGTTATTACATATGACGGACGATATTCGATGTTTTATTTATGCTCCATTAACAGTGCCACTAAATCAGATATTGCAACTATATGCAGACTTTTGTTTTACAACACCGACATTAAGTTAAAATCCCGCAATGGAGATGGTTTGGATGTGTGCAAAGCAACAAATTCAACGAATACTCAACTCCACTAGTGTAGAAGAATTTATTTTTTAAATTTTCCTCTAAACATTTAATTATCGCTTCTTTTTTGTGCGTTTGTCAATAACATTTTTAACCCTTAACCTGCCAACGACGACTATAGTCGCTCAGCCATTTAATGTTATTAAATGGCAACTGAAATTTAATCCGGTAGCCTAAGGGTTAAGGGTCTCAGACATTTTTTAATTCTGTAAATCACATGCATAACGAATCCATTCATTTTTTTGTCGTTTGTTTAACGACTGTAAAAAATTGGATTCTACGAAACGTAGAGATCCTATTTAGAATGAGGCCATTCCTATTTAAATCAAGGTTCAGGAACATACTGTGGTGACATCCTGTATTCTGTTACTTTGTATACAGTTTATATTACCCAATTTAATCGGTGCAGCTTTATTGTGTATTGTTAAAAGAAATAATCAAAGCGGTTTTGTATTCAAGGTACAAGCACACAACATATCACTAGACAGTTCAATTCACCACGTTCGTTTCCTATCCCACCTGGCGCCAGCACTGAATTTGACCGCTGATTTTAAGTAGCACAGCAAGATATGATACTGCACACACACACTCACTCACTCACACAAACACACATACACACACACATACACACATACAGATTGAGAGAGATATATACATATACCTGGGGCGAGGGAACATACGAACTGAGTTTTTTTACATTAAAAGGACACGCAGAAACAAATTACAGATCCAGAATAATGCACGACGTCTGACAGAACTGCAGCTCTCTTCTGTACGTACGGAAGACAAAGAGCCGAATATGCACAAATGCTATTATTCTTATATAATATGTCGTGGCAATATCTGTGTTCAAGTGGTGAAGTTCGATAGAAGGGGTAAAAAAGGGTTAGAGTAGATTAAACTTGGTAAGTGCTTATTAAAAATATTTTTTCTCCTGCCTTAAACTCTAAATATTAAAATAACTTTACACGTTGTTTGCCACGAGTGTGAAACTTGGCCTCTTAACTTAGGGAAAGGATAGAGATTGAGAGCGTCTGGCGGCAAAGTGAAGAGGAGTTACTGAATGGGTAAATGGATAAGTTGTTAGAAGCTTCAGCGTCGAAGGGCATCTGCAAATATTTGGACTTAGGGAGGATGTGAAGTAACAGGAAGACTGAAAAAAAAATATACACTTAATGAATCGTAATCTTCACAAAATCTTATTTGGGGTGATAAAATCGAAGAGAATGAGAGAGGCGGCAAATGTAACCCAGGCGGTCGACATAAGTATTAACCCTTAGGCTACTAATGTCGTATATATATATATATATATATATATCTATATATATATGGAGCTCCTAGTAAAGCCAGAAATGCTAACGTCGTATATATATATGGACCTACGTTTGGCAACGCTGAAACAGTCTCTTTCTCTTTGCTGC
>JGI20166J26741_11775807_pt1 | contig 10332 bp, 7 predicted proteins | sample TergutCu122P5_FD_26741 | JGI IMG/M metagenome (IMG submission 26741) | reverse complement strand
GTGACGCGTGGGATTTCAACAATATCAAGACGTGAAATATCATCAAGTTTTTTTTTTTCCTGCAAGGCAAGGTGCCGAAGGAAATTCACGCCATTCTGAAAGAAACATTAAGGGAACATGCACCATTGTATGCCACCATAAAAAAACTGGGTGGTCCAGTTTAAACGAGGTGATTTTTCCACCTGTGATGCGCCTCGTCCTGGAGACCCAAAACAGTGACCACCCCAGAGATTATGGATCAAATTCACGAGTTAATCTTGGACGACCGCCGGATTTCAGCTAAATCAATAGATGAGCAATTGGGCATCTCACGTGAGAGGGGTGGTTCCATCTTTCATGAAGATTTGGACATGCGGAAGCTCTCCTTGAATTGGGTCCCGAAATGCCTGAAAGCAGATAAAAAACATCAACGGTGCCAGTCGTCTGAGCAACTTTTGGAATTTTTTCAGCGGGTGGCTACCACCACACAAACCAAAGGCCACACTGCCCACGCGTAAGTACCTGACCACTCTTACCTTAAATAACATCCCCCACCATTTCACATGAATATCTTAACCTCCAGTATTGTTTATTCCCTACAGAAATGACAAGACTCCCCACACTTTGAGACACACACCCTAGAGGCAATAAAAGCCCACCAAGTGAGAGCCACCTGACACAGCACTTATCAGCTAACTGCAACATCCAGTCCATCCGAATATATCAAGCACAATATTTGTTACCATTTGTATACAAATAATGTTAAGGTGTATGAGATCTCAACATCTAAATATTTATACTTGCACATTGTACTAAGTATCTACTTCACAGCGTACAACCTGATGATGGCCACCTGAGGGCCGAAACATGTAGTTGTCAATAGCATCCCAGCTATGCTATCTAATTATACATTTAGTTATGTTTATGACTGTTGTTCACACTTATTTCTACATTGTAGTTTATACACAACGGGGATGTCGCACCTTAAAATTGTCAGAAACAACTTATCAACTAAACACGATTTTTCTTTTCCTCCAAAATTTTGTTACATTTCTACCAAACTACATGGCATCACATCCCAGAAGACAGTGATGACTTTTTTATTCACACTAAACTACAGAAAAGAAACAAATATGCAGAGCTGCAAGTGGCATTATTTGTCACATGATACTGCAGGAGATGTGGGCAATATCACAGAACTCAATGGTGTGATCCTAAAAACATTTACTGTAATTAATATGATACAATTAATCACAACTGCCTACTCTATTAATTCAGGATGAGGTCACAAAATGATTCTGATAGAACCCAAAACAGTTTAATTGTATAATGAGATTTGCATCCACTTGTAGAGCCACAGATGTAAAAGTACAGTTTTAAAGAACATGTCATAGTTCTTTTCCAGCAACAAATTAATCTACTGTAAAGTGATTCTTTTTGTACAATGATACGTTACTGAACCACTGCTCTTTCATGAGCTGAGATCTCACTCCCCTTGTATCTAGCCTAAAAAGGCACGATAATCTCAACAGGATCTATGTGGTGTGATCAATTACATTCTCTACTGACCAAAATTTATATGCTACATGGAGGCAGAATGAGTCATTTGCCATTCATTTCAAACTTGCTGCTTGTGTACTTAAAAACTAACACCTCACAAAATCAGACTGTAAGTAATGTCCTGAGGCATTTGCATGAGAAAATGAGACTTTAACGGTAGAGCATGTGTGCTTCAAATTCTCCTTTAAGCTGGCCAGAACTGTTACTGAAACCAGTGAGATGTTAAAACTTGCTTTTAAGAGGAAATGAGCAGAAATGGAACAAATGATTGGTCTTCCCCAAGGACAAAAATCAAGTAACATAAGTTAACAATGCTGATCAATCAGGAAACACACCTACCAACACAAACAATGAAAAAGCCACAAGAATCAAGGCGCGCTTTGCTTCAAACAGAGAATGAAACAACAGGTAAATGTGAATATCTGAACATAGTGAATACTGCATGTAGCAGCAGCAGGAATGCTCTTATGATCAGTGAACGGCACCTGAAAAAGTAGAAAACCATGTGTTAATTCTGGATCTATAATTACAGGTTTAACATGACAAAATGAAGCTAGGAGTTTGTATCATATTATAAATATTTTGCCGATATATGACGAGGGAACCAAAATTTCCCAGAATTGTTAAAATTATTATTTAAAAGAGTTGTACAAGTTTGAAACTTCAGTCCCTTTCAAAGTACTCCCCTCTCCAGTGACTTGATGCAATGATCCCAGCAATGCTCCCACTGCTGGAACCATTGTCTAAAATCTTCAATGGAAATGCTGTCAAGGGCTGCCAGTAATTCTAGTTGAACCTCTGCAATGTCAGCAAAATGCCTCCCTTTTGGCTAAAAACATAATGGTGGTTGTGTCCCCCCTACTCACTTGGTATCTCTCCTTGTTACTTGTTTATTCCCATGGAAGAATCCAGATTTGAAAGGGTGGCATGTTGCTGACGCTGCAGAGGTTCAACGAGAATCAATGGTGGCCCTTTACAGCATTTCTGTTGAAGATATTAGACAATGTTTCAAGCAGTGGAAGTGGCGCTGGGATTGCTGTATCCAGTCCTAGGGGGTGTACTTTGAAGGGGCCTAAAGTTTCAAAATTGTACGACTCTTCTAAGTATATTTTTTTTAACAATTCCAGGAATTTTTGGGTCCCCCTCATATACATTATGGGAAAAACATGAATTTTAATGGTGATACTCATGCACTAATTTTTTGTGTTTGTGTGACAAACTTTCATGAAACTTGGTATAAACATACTATTGAAGGCACCATCACCATAATCACAATCATGTATTTCATATTCCTGCCAGCTGCAATAAGAACATGGAGGGTATGTGAATTTGCAGAATTCAAGTAATAATAGTGAAAATTTATGGACTTAAATGGCACATGATAATATATCTTATACATGCAACTTCTGATCCAATAATTTTTTTTATAGATTTTTAAACTTTCTTTGAGGTGAGACATCGCCGTACTGTGTTGTAAACATAAATACAATGTAAATAATAGTAAAAACACAACTAAGTTTTTTCCTACTGCTGGTATACAAATATAGCAACTACAACAGCTACATGTTTCAGCCCTCTCTAGTGGCCATCATCAGGCTGTGTATTTCTAGTCTCAAGAGCTTACTGTGTACTTTATGCCAACCAGACTATGTATGATGATATCTCAATCTTCCTAGTATATAATAGGTTATGTTAATTTTTTACATTGGATTGAATCATGTTGTGATTATTCCAGGTTGGTCTCATGATGGTATAGGGGTACCAGATCCTAGGTCCGGAACAGGATGAGAGAGCATATTGTGGGCGCTGTCTTTCTCAATGGAGGGCGAAGTTAGTCTGCTACTCTTCCCTTTGGCGTGACTCTGCATAGGGGCTGTTCTTCGCTGTGAACGTAGATGTCTGGCAAGGGGCTGGTATATGTTTTGGTCTCTTGTGGTGTCGTTCCACTCTGAGAAAATGTGCAAGTAGTGAGAATATATCTGTGGAGTAAATGGCTATGTGCGAGGGGTTATGTGTGACATGCAATGGCACTTACATGTGGGAGCATATTATCCTTATTCTGTGTCCTGCAGTTCGCATCAAGGTATATGTGCAGAGACGCCTGTGCTCACTATGGGTGTTAATACGTTGACATTCTCCGTTGTGTTGCAGAAATTTACTCCTAGGTGTTTCTTGTATACGAAGGCACTACATGTGAATGTCTACGATGTCCGTTATTATGTGTAGTGAAGCAACATTGTGATGCCTATACCTAGTAAACTATCTCACTCTAGGCACTGCGTGACAGGTGTTACAAGAAAAACACGTTCACCAACTATTATCTTGTCGTGTAATGGTGTGAATATGCTCTTTTTTGGAGCTGTTTCCTTACTAAAAAGGAACAAAAAACTGCCTGTGTTGGGGTGATGGTGTGTGTAACCACTCAAGGGGCTGGAGTGGGTGGGGGATGCATTTGTGAATGGTGGGGTCAACATATTAGCACCCATAGTGAGCACAGGCATCTCTGCACATATACCATGACACGAACTGCAGGACACCAGAATAAGGATAATATGCTCCCACATGTAAGTACCTTTGCATGTCACACGTAACCCCTCGCACGTAGCCATTTACTCCACAGATATATTCTCACTACTTGCACATTTTCTCACAGAGTGGAATGAAACCACAAGGGACCAAAACATATACCACACATCAAATATACCAGCCCCTTGCAATGATATTGCATTGTTGTATTAACATCCTCAGCTGTTATCAACTTATCTGTATTCTCTAACATATCCTGATAGTTAATCCTGCATCTTAAAACTGATGTTTATTCACATTTGAATTTCTGGTATAAGAACGGGTCACTCATGAAGCCAACTGAGGTCCATGAAATGTGACAAATGTTTGGGAAAACGATATTTTTCAATTCCTCTGCTGTCGTTATGATCTGACACAGTGTGTTTCGAAGTCTGATATGACCACTGGGGCAGGTTAACAGGTAATTTCCCTTCATCAAGAACATTTCAGTTTTGCGCAAACTGCTCAACAGACATATCGCCTTGTAAGTGCACTTGCATGCTAGTTGTACATTTTAGTTTTTGTATTAACTTCCACCTACTGCAGTGACGACGGAGACTTGATGCTGATGTTTCACTGACAGGTGCCCTACTGTGTGTTGCGGTCTTGTGGGAAATGTGTCCATAACCAAGCGACTGACCAACCAAGCAACAAACAAACTAATGAACGAAACTCATTTTTAATAGAGATAAGATATATACATCGTATAATTTTTTTAGTCTAAAATATATTACCTTTCAGATACATTAAATATGTATTTATTTTAACCATGCTAATCATTCATCAGTCACATGAGTGACATGCATACTGTCTCCAAGATGGACTATTAGGTAACTGTTGAATATTAAATATTCCTGTAGTTCACTTTTACTTCACAACATTTACTTAGCGTTGCTGCACATTGCAGGTCTGTTTTTGATGGTTATTACTTTGTTACTCACACACTTTTTACTTAACAATAAGACTACTAAAACTGTTTTCACAGATGAAGGAAGAGTACATATGAGAACAGTGCAGAGTAGAAAACAAGGCAACGTGTGGGAGAATATGTACACTGCAAGATTACATGCATTTTTTACAGACAAGAAAGTGTGGAAAAATATATAATAGATTGGTTTTTATAATATATATCTGTCAATAGTGATTTTATTTCTACATTTATCTTATCATTTACAACTCCTCATCATGAAAGTCATTCTTTACCTTTCATATAACACAACCTTTAAGAATCTGTAAATCAAGTCTTTAAAGATCTGGAATTGAAGTCCTTTGATATATCAACTGACCCACAGTGTATGCAACTTGAAAAATATCAAATTGTCAGTGCAAACATACATATGCACAACAGATGTGTATATCTGTGGATCGTAACAAAATTTTGTAATGTCGAAACTAGGTAATAATCTGTGTTTGGGTCTTCAGGTTGTGTTGGATTTATAAATTGACAGGGGGTATTGCAGTCAACACAGTAATTTATTCAAAGATAAAGAGGCTACATATGCCAGTTTGCTGCGAAATCTGTCACGAGGCAACACATTCAAACTTTACAGATCTAAGGTTCTCGCCGTCTTCTGGCACGTGACGTTAAAGTGTAGTTGGCCAAACAGTTTCTGACGTTTTGAAGGATCTTGTTACGTTTATCTTCATGGTCAGGCAGTCCAAGAAAACTGCTTGACCCTGAAGATGAAGGCACTAAAAGCCTCTGAATCATCAGAAACTGCTTGCCCGTTCACACCTTGTCACATCCCAAGTGCCTTTCATCTTCAGGAAATGTTCATTAAATGAAAACGCACTTGCGCTGGTCTCTTAGTGGCTTCAATAGAAAGCTAGAAAATGTAGCCTCCTTATCATTTAATAAATAAATAAACTGTGTCAACTGAAATATCTTGTTATTGGTGTTAACCTGTGGTTCAAGAGTCAAAATAGAAAAGTCATGAAAACATGTACCAGTAATTTGTACAGGGGAGCTGGTAAGTCCTTAGCCTGACAAGGAAGGAAATAAGCTACAGCACAGAAGATTTTGATGTTCATATATCCTATTTATAATCATAATAATCAAACACGTGTGCTAGTTCCAATGCAGTTACAGTGAAACTGATAAGCCGGTTTCAAGTCCGACATGCTAATTTGCCAGACCGGCTGCGTGTGAAAACACCCATTTATTTACATCGCATACGGTGCTGGAGTAGGACCCATCTTCGGTTATGCCTGTGTGTGTGTGTACAAGCGCCCTGAGCAGCTGGCAGTTGCTCACCCTATATGGACATTTCCTATCTTTTTTCAGTTATTTGCTCTGAAGGTTCATTTCATCAGTGTCCACAAGGACCTGTCACTGGACCATATCCTGTGCTCAGTCCGCATTCTTGCACCTAAATATTGTCCCCACATATGCTTTAGGACTTGTAACTGATCCTTTCGCTCGAGGTCTTCCAGATAATATATTTTATCCCTTACGAAAAAATACACTAGTTTTTATGGAAGAACAAAGGAGGTTGTGGGAAAAAAGATGGAATAGGTCCTAGAATAAAAGTAATCACTTAAAAAAGTTCACTCAATGAATTTTGCAACACATGGTAGGTAGTTAATAAATTATGAAACAAACAGTGAAGTATGTCTTACCTTTATAAAATTTTCATAATGCCAAAAATTCAGTAAATCTCCATGGATGTTATTTTATCGCCACACACTTGTTCTGTACCAGTGTACTGCAAGGTGGCTGCTGGCTTTTAGCAATTGATTTTATGCACACTGCATGTTCTATGATATTTCACCAGGCAATGAAATGGGTGCACATCTGAAATTACTGTTTTATCCTGTTGCACTACTTGTGACATGTTTTATTTTTTTCGCCATTAAATACAATATTTATTTGCATACATTTGCGTACTTTTAAACTTGCCCATATTATGGATTGAATTCAGTTTTTATGCCCAGAACCACTCAGTTCAGATCATAACTTTGTAATTCATTTCTCCATTATTTAGTTTAATATTATTCTCCCATAAACACCTTAATCCTCCAAATGATCCCACTTCTTCAGGTTCTCCAATGAAAATTCTGTGCACATTTGTTTTGTCCAAGTACACTACATGTCCAATGCATCTTATCCTGCTTGATTTGATCACCCTAAACAACACTATGCCATGTGTATAAATCATAAGAATTATCATGTAATTTCCTCTATCCTCCTCTGTATGTATGTGAAGCAACTTCAGGGTATAATGTACAATTGGATAATGTGAAATCTACATTTACTTTTACCTTCAGTAACAATAACTGTTTGCCATGTTTTAACTGACAGTTGGTTTAAATGAACTGTCAAAAAATAGTGTGTTGAAATTTACTTAATAATTTCATTCAACTGATTGATTTTTATGTGGATATTTAGTGAAGATGTTGCAGCTGCAGGAGTTGTATTGATCTCTTTGTGACTTATTCCTCCAGGAATAGTCACTGATCATCTGGTTTCTCATGAGTGGCAAGGGTGAGGATGGGAATTAACATTTTAAGTAAGAGTACTTGGAGCATTTGGTCTTCAGTGTGACATGTTAGTAAAATTTATGATGACAGCAGAGGAGACCTACAGATTAACACAGGATGTGACCTGGTATTACTCATCATACACACAAATTTCAGACTTTGTCAAAAGTGATGGAAAAATTTTGCATGCATCTCTCTGGCCTCAGAACCCATGACCTACAAGGACAGCAAGTTGCCAGGATTCCACAGAGAGTTCATAAGAACTACAATGAGAGATGGGAACATGAATTATGATGGGTATGTAAGGATATGGAAGGTTCAACTCTGAGCTGATATTAACAACCCACAATCTGTCTCGCACCATCAAAAAGGCAAGGAAAACATCCGTCAGAAAGGCCAGCAGACCAGCCAGAATTTGAATCCAGTATCTTCTAAACAAAATTCAGGAGTATTACTACTACATACTCTGGTGGTTTTGTACAACTGAAATGTGGTATCTATCACCAAACATGACGCAGGCTCAACAGAAAACTGCAGAGAAAGTGATTAATTTTTAAGGACTTAGAAATTAAAGAGAATTTAAGCACCTTAAGCTCCCCATATAGTGCCACCATCACTTAGCACCCATGGAAGTCAGTGAACTTAAATTCCCTAATTACATTGGGAACCTTTGATCAAGTGCCACCACTGCTAGCTGCCAGCCCCTGAAGACTGGTAATACAAATTTGCCCATAAGCATTAAATAATGTATGATAAAATGCCATGTGAGAAGGTATTTTACAACTGCCGATGGTGTGGGTTAAGATTTCAGCATGGCAAGACAGCATGGGTCAGCAACAACTACTTGTGCAAAAACATTTAGTGTTTTTTCCTACACAAATCTATTTTCAACTGATCCAGCAGCCAGTGTATTTGGGACTGACGTATTTCACTGGCCCAGTGTACCTACATATGGGTACTGGCCTCATGACCCATCTGGCTTTTGCCTCCCCTTTGCCCCTCTTCCTCTGTCCCACAAATTTAAAGTTCTCAGTCCAAGACTGGACAGAAGAGTCTAGAGAATTTCAAAATTGCAGAGTATACCGAGATGACAATATGGCAGTTAAGTCACTATCAGATAAATATAATATTATAATCCTAACTCTCTATATTATTAGTGAAGTATGGGGAAAATGGCAGTATTAAGTGTTTGTGAAAAGAAAGAATTCTGTGCTCGTAAGTACCTACTTCCTGTAGCTTCTCAGCAGATTATAGGCAACCATTTTGTCTTTTTATGGGACAAATGCATCATTTGATGCTGCATGGGTGGTATACTCAGTGAAAAAAGTAGGTGGAAAAATCTAGCATGCGCTAATATAAAAATGGTGAGTTGTACAATACAAAAAACTGGAGAAAGCATTAGCAATATGGATACGGTGAAGATGATCTGCAAGTACTGTAATACTACTACTGTACTATATATTCTTCTGATGTTCTTGTTTTGTAATTAACACCTTTTCATCACTTAAAGTAACTTTTATGAGTTGAAAAATTTACAATAACTTCATTCACCACCACATGCAAGAAAATGTTAGAAACTGCAGTGAACAAAAACTGGTGCTATATTGGGGGTAGACTGTATCTTGAATATGTATGATGGCCATTTGTTTGATAAGGCTTTCAAATAAACAGAGTACATTAAGATTAATATAACGAATGAATGATAGTGAAAGATTTGGGACAGCTGTGATCCAACTTAATCAAAAATAAATTAATTTTTCACATAAAATAAATCATGTGTCATGGTCATTAAAAATTCCTAAATTCTAGTCTCTACGACCAATAGCAACACAATGCTGTCAATGTCTTTTTTTTAGCACAGCAGTGTAGAACTGTAGAACCTACTTTACTGGCTACTTTAATGTACAGCCAACACACAGTTACTGTCATCTGTTCAGAAACTGTATTTAACACAAGAGGAGGAGGAGGAAGAGGAGGAGGAGAAGAAGGAGAAGAAGAAGGAGGAGGAGGAGAAGGAGGAGGAGAAGAAGGAGGAGGAGGAGAAGGACAGAAAAAAATATATACATATATAAATTTAATTTCAGTGTACTTGTACCAACTGGACACAAATACCCTATACAGGCATTACTCAGGCTACAGTACTTTGCTTAAGAAACCTGGCTCCACTCCATCTTGTTAGTTAGGGGATTAAATTTTTTCTTCATATAAACTGCTAAGTTTTGCAATTTTGTTGCACATTCATATACATTTACATATGATGCTTCAGTAGAAACAATGAACATTATAAAATGATGGTTCAGGTAATGTGGGATGAGACTCTGTTTTGTTGGGTGAGCAGTTGCTGACATTTCATAGAAATATGATGCCTTCATCTTCAAGGATCAAGCTATCTTGAAAGACATCCTGCACTGCACTATGTTCCCTCAAAACAATGGACACCAATCACACAACACAGTGTCACATCTCAGTATACCTGAATCCTCAGCAACACTGCTGTGAAGAACTGTTATCTTCCTACCTTGCAAGACCTAAAGTAGTATTTACAGAATTCCATTTTCCTTTTTAATGAAATGACAGTTACCTGGTAAAATGACACAGAATTAAAGAACTTCACAAATTTGTATCTTGCACTCGGACACATGCAAGGCTTGATAAATACAGGGTGTCACAGGAGGAAAGGACCAAACTTCGGGAGGGTGTTCCTTATGTTAAACTATACCGATATAACCCAAAACACCTATATCCAAA
>JGI20166J26741_11775696_pt1 | contig 10332 bp, 5 predicted proteins | sample TergutCu122P5_FD_26741 | JGI IMG/M metagenome (IMG submission 26741) | reverse complement strand
TGGGTTGTTTTGCAAATTGTGATGTGACAAATGCTTTGCACACTCTGTGTACTTTTGTGTATTCACTATGACTGCTTCTATATCTGTAAAGATCTGACAGTAGGTGAAATAAATAAATAAATCAATCAATCAAACACTTCAGTAACAAATTTCACGATCGCAATAAACTCCAGAAGCTACGGAAATGAAATTGCAACGATCAGCATTTGCAGCTTACCCTCTCCCAAAGACAAGCGAGAAAGATGGCCGCTCAGCGCACGAAATGTGTCCGTGTAAACCTTAAAATTGTGTCCGTGTAACTAACGCACTTACTGACACCTGTTGGTCCGACTATGGAAGCACGTGGTATTAGTTCGATTGGTACTTCCTGTGAGATGTCGCTGATGCATGTTTCTTTTCTCCCCATTACAGTTGCAAGAGGGTGTTCATCACCCTCATCTCCGCACACGTTCCCATTCCACCAATTCTACGCGCCAGCATAACTGTCGTCTGCTACAAAGGTATTTCCGTGACATCTTCCTCCCCGTGTCGTCACGGAAATACCCCTGTCGCGAATGGCAGATGCTGGTTTTATTGTACATGACCTCCTAGAGGTATGTGCTAAATAGGTTCAAGTACCTTGCCAGGAAGTTGCGCCGTCCATTATACCGCCATTCCGGCAAGAACTTATTACTAACACAGCTTTTATTTGTGCTGTTTGAACGCGATAACGTCTATTAATATCGATAACACGAAAATATTTATGAATAAGAACAACCAGTTGCGCGAAGACAGTAGTATAAAGAACTTCGAAAATGTCCAGTATATTACGTACGTGTTTGATGTAATCTAAAAATTACAAACTCTCAGGAGATGACTGTCAGAAATTTCATACAGGCTTTTGGAAACAGTCCGTAAAGTCAACAGTCTCACTAGATCGGATTATGAGACGTGTAATTACCGATTACTATAACTACTGCGACAGTTGTACTTCCCGATTAAAATACAGGACCTCGGTTCCACCTAGCACAATCTTGTACAGAAATCACACGCCGGATGTACGGCTAAACGAGATGGAAGTGAAATTTACCTCAGGAGATTGGTGCCACCCTGTCTCCTGACCACAGTTCTTGACGCATTTCATGGAATTGATGTTGGCATTTCAGGTCTTGTGGCTTCTTCTCAGCGAAAGCTCACAGGACTTGAATCGTCATATTTTATCTTGATCACAATCAAAAATTATGTGCTGTCACGTAAGATCTTCGTACATGACCATTTTTGTTACACGGTTAACATGTCCTTTGGTACAAGAACGTACTTTGGGTTACGTTTCGTTATGAGTGAAATTTCTGTAAAGTTCAGTGCCTGATCGTTGCACCACCCGATATGCATTGTTAGGTCTATATACAGAACGATATAATAACACGAAGTCAGACGTGTGTATATGGATGCTTGTAAGAAAAAACCCTTGCCACTGCCAGAAAAAAAAAATACAACTGTCTGGTCATTATGCCTGTGATGTAGCCGCTATAAATATGCTATCCTGAGTAACATTTGTTCATATCTTTTTGTCCTAACTGGTGGCCTTAACCCTCCAAATGCTTTTATCTAAACCATACATAAAAATTCTGCCCTGCTTTTGCTTACTGATTTATACAAGTCTTATTCAGTTAATTTACAACTGAAGGAGAGTGACAGAAATTTTATAATATACGATTTGAGATTCTCAGAATGGTAACAATGAAGTTGACTTAAGAACAGATGCAGCAAAGAGTGTCAAGTCACATACACTAACTTCGTTAGAGTTTCCTTCTCCTTGGGTGACAAAACTAAGCAACTCTGAAAAAAAATTGGCTACTTATTTTAAAATATTTTTCCACATTTCTGAAACTCATGTAGCACAAAACTCATCACAAATAAAATGTTCTTGCAATATATATTTTCCAGTATCACAGATGCAAAAATTGTACATATGTACAACAAATACATGACTACAAAATGAGACTACCATATTTTATGTGAATTTTAAGAATACCTTTTATATCAGCAAGCAACACTAGACACTTATCAGATATTACATCAATGCAATGCAACAGTAAAAATGCACAGTACATCTTGAATTTTACAATTGTATGAGATGATGGAAATTTACAAAGTACAGAACAACACAAATTAGCTTAGTGTGAACCATTCATTCTTTTCCTAAATGCTGCTGGACGCTTCAGCACAGCAAACAGAGTGAAGTGTCGTCCATTTTGTCAACTCTTCAAAGATGTTTCATAGTTATTATCATTGTTATTCTTTGAGAACAAAAATACAATTTTTGAGTTAAAATTCTGATCTTTTTCAGTGTAAAATTAGTCATATACAAGAATTTTATACAAAGATAGCCCTCTTCTGAAATTGTGATGTATATAGTATGCTTCAGTACACAGAATTAATATTTTGTATATTTGCTCATATATTGCATAGAAACTCCAATAGATCCAAAAAGAGGAAAAATAAAAGTAAATAAGAAGTGCGTTTCATTAGCAGTAAGATCTCAGATACATCAGAAATTCATCTGATACAGAGCAGGATAGCTGCACTGGAACAGTGCTGTGATGAACTCTCAGACTAGATTTTCAATCCTGAATATACAAAGAAATTAACCATTGAGTGCTTGATTAAGAATGCTATTGCTTGTTTCCTTTTCTGTCTCCCACTCCTGATGAGGCTTCAAAGATAATGTCTGTGAGAAGAATAGTGAAATGTGGAACAAGAACAACAGAATGGGAATCATGGTTTAGACTTTGGTAGTCGCCATTTGATAAAGGAGGATTAAAGGAGACAATGCCATGTAACAGACCTGTACATGGGACCAAGCACACACTCAGTAAAATACAGTGTCAGCTGAAGTGTGGAACTTGGCATATGCTTTCTCTATGTCATACTTTTCTCTCATAATGGCACTACTTCCAAACAAAAATAAACTTCCATTCTTGTATATTATGCCAATTTCTTTATGAAGTATTTAAAAAAAATGGCATAGTACATTGGCTGAAATATCTATTAAGTACAAAGTGCTACTTTACAATACATTCAATGCATTTCTTCACAACAGCTGTATACAGAATGCACACTGAACTTTTTGCCCTCTGTATCTGGCATGTAACATTCTGCAGGTTCAGAACTGTCTTATAATTTATGTACAAGTATTATAAAATTTACACCCTTTACAAACAATAATATGTACTAGTGTTCTGTATGCTAAAAGACTAGGAATTGATTTTTAAATAAAACAGGCGTCTATTCATATGTATTGTAGATACAGAAGCTTATATAATTTTTATGTACTAAAATTATGATGTTATGACATTGATGTAAAAATATTTTGGACTTCTTTAGCCTGAAGTACATAAATAAAGTATTATTTGAAATGTAATATATATAAAACACATGCAAACATTACTTATAAACAGACGGCAGCACAACTTCCTACCTACACTTTTCTATCACTTTGTGTTCCTAACCTCAAAGATGCTGACAATTCTTTACTCAATTAACACCTTACATAGGGGATTAAAACAGTTTCATCCAACATAAAAAAAAAGTGATTTATGATAAATATATCTGTAGTAAAGAGAAAAATATATACTTACTTCACCCATGCCATTTACCACATTCACTCCATTCACTCAGTCAATTGTGAACATACTTCAATCAGTTGTTCTCATGCATTTCACAAAATATAGTTAAAATTGCAAATACAGTAATTTTAACTGAAAATGAAGAATAATGGAAGAACATGGACCATGTAAATGAATCATATTACCCATATACCATACAGGTGGTATAAAGAAATATGAAACTCTCTACAAATCAAAATGGATGATATAAAATTTGCAAAGGTGTCACTTTCTGTAAGAATTTACAATTCCATTGTACCCTATAGAAGTAATATGCTTAGCTATTGACTCTTCATATCTGTTTACTTTTTTTTTTTAACTTAAATTGAAGAAACAGTAAACTCAGACATAATATTTCTGTCCACATTTTGATGCTAAAGATAGATTACTCAGACACACATCCCCAGAAGCACAGACAAAAGACTACCAATTTTACTTCATACCAGTGAACAGTGTTACCAGTGTATGAATGGAGGGTACTACATTCTTTGGAAACTGATTTGGATCAATGTGGCATTCAATTCCAGAAACTTAATCCTGCAAGATACACATACCCATAATGACTTCAGAAACAAAATAAATCAATCAAATTTCATGTAGTCTTCCTTCCACCTCCAATGTAACACAGCAACCAAGGATTTCTTAGTGTTTCCAAAATGCACATAGGTTGAGCAATGGAGGTGTAAGCTGATCCTTTCTGACACAATGTAAGCAATAAAAATTAATTAGAAATTATACACTTTTATTGTCATCATTCACTGCTGCTTTCTTCACAGTACATCTTAAGTAATTAATACTTAAGGTTTTAAAAGCTTCAAAATTAAAAGTAATAAAAAAAGCAAATCCATGTAATAAATAAAACATGCAATCAACTAATGGTCCAGATAATATGAAATTGAAGGTTTAGACAAAAAAAGTGAGTAATTTCTGTTGCATAACTGTACATAACGAAGTTCAGCAACTATGAAGGAAATGGGGAATAAAGTGTGTATGGAGTTTGTAATACATGGTACCAAAACTAAACTGGATAAAATACAGCCATGTTCTTATTGACTGACATCCCTATAATATGACTAAATGCTTTGCACCATATTGCTCATTTGCGACAACAGTGTCATAACTCAAAATCTGTGATTTTTCAGGAGAAACTTTTAAAGGTTTTGAAGTGCTATAATTTTCTATGAGTGCAACAACAATAAAAATGCTCTCCAGTGGCGAGTTTTGCAAACTGCGTTATGACACTATACCTATTAAAAGTGCACCTGCAAACGTTTCCTTCTATACCAATAACTAAAAAATGCCAAATTTTTAGTTATGACACTCTTGTCACAAATGAGCGATATGTTAAGTTAACAGTTTTTCTAAGACAGTAACTCTGGAGCAGTTATATTTTGTGGTTAGAGAAGAGATATGTCACTTAAAAAGGGGAGAGGGAAAAAACACAACTACTGTCATGTGGAACTTCCCCAGTCATTTCCAAAGCAGCCTCACTCACATGTAATTTCTTTTTGCTCTCAAGTAAACAATGTCAGTATATGTTCCACATTTACAGATGATAACTATGAAAGAGTGTGATATTTGTATACCCATAATTCTGGATCAGTTTGATTTCCATTACACTTCAATACCTTCTTCTTTCTGTTGGGTCAGATACATCCGTATTTTACATTTATAGTTACATTCTGATTTACAGACCCTCAGAACAAATATTGTGCATTCACACAGAAGCAATCAGTTGACTAGTAATAATTCATATATAGTTATATTTTTAAGCTGTATATGTATCTACCTTCAATTATTCTATACTCTAATATGGCAACTTTTACTTATAAATTATGATATTCTATTATCTCTATACCCTTTTAATTCCTACATCAAAAATATTCGTTCAATTATTTGGTCAGTTAAAAAAATTACTGTCCATCCAATTTTCTTAGAGAAATGCAGACTGTCAGCCATATTAAAAATGCTGCATGCGTGCACATACAAATATGGGGAAGATAAACTCTTACAGGAAATTTGGGTTTCTAAAATAGTGCACTGCTTTATATGAATACTGATACATCATTACAGAAAATGTATTAATTGTCTGTTCTTTGTTTTGTGTGTGATAGTGAAGACTGATGCTGGAAGATATCACTTTGTATAGGTGACTGACTTAACAAACACCAGATTTCAATAAGAAAGATGATCTCTCTCAAATCTCTTCTCTCCATTCAGGATTCAAACTATATATTTGTGTCTATATTCCTATTATGAGTGGTAACAAGAGTGATAAATTTGGACAAGACTGTACTTGGTTGTCATAGTGCAAGGCTTCTTTGAGCAAGTTTTTAATTGCAAGAAGGTTCCTATATAAATCTATATTCCAAGGAGACACTCCATTTTGCTGAGGGCTTCAAAGATAGTGAGTCCATCGATTGAATAGGGTTCGTACTCATCTGAGGTAGAAATGGTATTATCGATACGATATATATACATATATCGATATCATTTTTACACATGAAAATATGACATCAAAACAATGTTTCAACTTGTATTAATACAGATATTATACAGGTACATACTGTTCTTCTGACAAAAATTATGCTTTGGCAAAGAGCAGAAATGCAAACTGTGAGGCAGTATGCATGCAATATCACATTTGAAAAATCCACTTTTCCAACAACATAACAATTTAAAAGCAGTTAAAAGGCTCTCAACATTTATGTCATCATGGCAAGAAAACTATTTCTCTGAAAATACTTATATATACTGGTGATGGTGGTCTATAATACACACATCTGTCTTACTAAATTTCAAGACTGATCTGTTTCCTTTATAATTACTTCTTGCCTAACTTATCAGAAAGCACTCAAGACAGTGTAATTTGGAACACATATTAAGATGCTCACTGATACACTCATCATATCAATAACACAACCTCAAGTCTGAAGGCTTCACTAACATACTAGAGGCACATGCAAATGGAGTGTCTGTATGGACTATTTCTAACGAGTCTCAAAGAACTGCCTTCATTGAGAGGAGGGGAAAATTCCCTTAAGACTGTAAGAAAGCATAAAGGAAAATCATTTTGCAGGACCTGAATAGATGACTACAGCATGACTAAAAAGAAAAATGAAATTCAAATTCAAAGCTGATACTAACCCGATCAACAGCAACTGTAAGAATATTCATTCAAGTGATCTTAATGACCACATTACACAATACCACTGATATGTATCACCAACAATGATTTTCAGTTAATAACTGATATATCAGTACTCAAGCAAAATATGAAAAATATAATTGATGAGCTGTGAACATGTCTTGTTTTATCATAATCAATGCACCTCTTAAAACATTTCTGGACACAAACATATTTAACAATGAATTTATAAATTTAAACACCATGACATTTTCTATGGAATGTAAGTTTTTTTTCTTACACATGATGGCCACTTTTATTCAAAGTAATGCTTCAGATACAGAAATAAACGTCTTTAGAGTTCTTTTTAATAAAACCAACAAGACGCACGAATTTTCCAAATTTTATTTTGTCAAAAAACTCTACATGTTTCAGGCATTTCCTTTGCCCATCATCAGGAGTTTTCTACTGTACGTTCGACATTGGTATATTTCTTGCAGGTTTGATGACAGCTTCTAAGCAGGGTCAGGATGGAACTGCCAGTTCCATCCTGACCCTGCTTGGAAGCTGTCATCAAACCTGCAAGAAATATACTAATGTCGAATGTACAGTAGAAAACTCTTGATCATGGGCAAAGGAAATGCCCGAAACATGTAGAGTTTTTTGATGAAATAAAATTTAGGAAATTCGTGCGTCTTGTTGGTTTTATTAAAAAGAAATCTGTTACGATGCATGGTCACATGAATGTAAAGTCTTTAGAGTTGCTACGAAAATATGCATCAAATTTGGATGTAAGTACTTCTTGGTGAAAAGTATTCAAAAGAAAAATTTACACACTCAAGATGGAATTACAATGTGCTCTAATTTAGCCATAGTAATCAGGGGGGGGGGAATATATATATATATATATTATTTCAGTTAATATATTTATATAAATAGACTGATAATTAACAGTGAAAAAATTAGGGAGCAAAAACTAATATTTAATAATTTTCATAGCAACAGAAAAAGACTACTAATTCTTTGTAACTTTTGAACTGGAAATGTTGGCTTGTATGACAACACTAAATGCCAGTCTGTCCACCACAAAGAGACTAGGTACTGTCTGTCATACATGTTTTGATACAAATGAAGATAATGCCATTCCGTTGTATCTCTCTTTTACTCAGGCACACAAAGTTTCTGAGCAGGAATGAGGAAATAAATTTGGAAAGTTAATAAATAACTTGTAAGTCTTGAGGTTTTCATAGGGTCATTGTTGACGATTCAGGTTTTTTTTTTCTTTTTGGTGATGTGGCCCCTCAACCGTTGAAGATGAAGGCACCGCATTTCTTCAGACATTTGGAAACATTAACATAGTGACATGGCATCACAATTGGGAAAACCCAAATCCTCAGACAACAAGGAATTTGTAAGTTGACATGCAGTGTATGATAGAGCACTACATGGAATATAAATTACTTTTACCGCAAGTGAAATAAATCTGCATGTCAGTAGAAGGCAATTATTCACAATCTTTTATCCACTCAGGATTCTACCTACATATTCCAGTTTCTATGTTACAATTAGACATGACACCATCAGTGCCGAATTGGGACAAGACTGCGCTTGGCCATCACAAGAACTTACATTCTGTTTAACAGCTTGGCTAAGACTTCTCAAGGTTTTACTTAGTTACTCATGGTAAATGCCACACATTCACACTTTCTCACAAATTCTTTCAAACTCAAAATCATATATCACTTCTGCAAGTGATACAGCCTCATTAGATACAAAATGTTATTACTCTTTTGTGGATTTTTTTAAATACCATTTAGATAACTGGTGAACACAATATTTAATGACGAACTGACAAGTTCCCTCTCATTTAACAAAACTTATATTCATCCCAACATAACATTATTGTTACATAGTTTCAGTAATTAGCAGATACACAGGAAATAAGGGCAGGGAAGAATTTGTAGGGCACTTTCACTTTATGTAAACATATGGTGCAATGTAATTACATAATGACAATACAGATTAATAACTTATTAACTCCATACAGCAGAATCTTTCATTAACAACTAACAGCTCCTTAGCCAGTAAAGGAATTACCCATGTTTTATGGAATCCAAAGGTTCATCACCATGTTAAAAAAACCTTGCCACCTGCCCCTATTCTGAGCCAGATCATTCCAGTTCATACCTTCCAATCTGATTTTAATGTCCCTTTTATAATTATCCTCCCATATCTGCCTAGGACTTCCAAGTGGTCTCTTACTTTCAGGTTTCCCCACCAAAACCCCATATGCATTTCACTTCTCCAGCTCATTTCATTTTCCTTGGTTTGACCACCTGAATAGTATTTGGTGAGAAGTAAAAATTGACATTATGCTGACTTGTAATTTAAATTAATGTAAGTTACAGAAGTGCCAAAACAAAAACATATATGAGATTTGAAATACTTTGTAAGATTTGAAGTCTTCACAGTGGGATGTATTCCAAGTATCATTCTCCTGGGTTGTGGTGCCTTTTAGCCTTACCAGTGGATACCAATATTTCAGAAGAGAGTGCTGCATCTGCCTTTAAAGTCAAAGTGGCAGATTACATAGACAAGCTGCGAGGAGAGTCCATGAATGGTGGCATGGGAACAGTTCCTGGTCTGATTTACTGGGCATGGTGGGCAGTAAAACTGAGCAAACAAATATGCCACTCCTTCAAAGAGCTGATTTCCATCCTCATATTTCATGTGCTCAAACCCCATTGGCCTGGACCAGGTTTCATTTCTTAGCAACCACCTGTGGTCTCCAATTGCATCCTGCCTACATACTTATCACGAGCAGACCTCACTCTTCGATGTCCAATTGGAGGCAGGACTTTCCTCCGTAACACCGGCATCTATTGATAAGCCCACGTGGCATTGCAACCGAAAAGACCAATATCAGAACTGAAATACTTCACTTGAAACTAAATGTACAAGCACCTCTACAGCACCTCATATCGCACAAGATCTAATGACTTTGATCTGCTACCACAGTGTAAACAAAGTGCCATATTAGAAGCTGGTGGCTGGAAAAGTTTAAGAAATTGTTATGTCTTTACACTGAAGCAGTGTGTGGTTTTGAAAAGAAACTGGGAATATTGTGGAAGAAGTGACCAAATCAGTCCTGAGGGTAGACAGTTCTACCATCAACATGAAGCGGGCTTTAGCTTCTCTAAAACATTAACAATCTTGTCCAAAACCAATTCATAAAAAATCCCAACAAAACTTCAAATAAGTCTAAGGTAACTATATATTAATTACCAACTTGATGCACTGATTATTATTTATTCATAAAATATTATATTCCTCTACATGTTTCAAGCCTTAAGTGCACATCTTCAGGAGGATACAAATGTATACATACAGCATATGGTACTGTCACATTTCGTGGCCTGTTGGCCACCACGAACTCTCTACAAGAGTGACAATACCACATGCTGCATGTATACAACTGTATCCTCCTGAAGATGAGCACTTAAGGCTCGAAACATGTAGAGGAGAATATTATTTTATGAATAAATAATAATCAGTGCA
>JGI20166J26741_11775473_pt1 | contig 10334 bp, 6 predicted proteins | sample TergutCu122P5_FD_26741 | JGI IMG/M metagenome (IMG submission 26741) | reverse complement strand
CGTTTAGTTATTTTGTATTTGAATACAAAGTAAAAATGTGTAAACCGTAATTCACGTTTGTTGAGACAAGCTCTGAAATATGTAGTGTATTTGTAACCATTATAAAAGTCGCTTTATACTCAGAAATCTTTGGCATGGATTTTTAATTTGTAAATTTTCCCTTCATGATGTGTAAATGGTCACACGTTGAGCGCTTCTAACCTATACAAGTTACTAGAAATGCGGAATTTATGTGATGCATGAATAAATGACGAAGTGTGTATGTTATTCTTCCGCAGCGACCGAACTTACTTTCAGTGTTAGCCAGTCTTCCTCGACATATCTTCAGTTACAGTCAGCTGCAAAAGGCTTTTGGTATCCGACGGACTGTGTTAATCGTGAGACACTAGACGTAAAATAATTTCGCTTATAAGAGGCTGCGGTGGATTTGTCAAAGTTATATTTCTGCTACGGATGGAATCGTCTCCCAGCATAGAGAAAAACGAGCTCTGTGAAGTAAAGCATTTCGGCACTGTGACATACCTTCTCTTTAAGGTTGAAACATGAGTCTTAGCAATTTGTGCTTTGTGTCTTACAGGAACGAAGTCGATGCATGTACTGGATTTTATCTGTTTAAAAATATGTTCATTTAAAATGCTTTTTAAATGTATGCTTCACGGGAAAATTCCGTGAAAAGGTTTATAAAATATCCAGCGTAAACCTTGATTTATAAAAGAAAAGTGTATGGTATATTAGAGAAGTTTAGAATGACAGGTTCAGTGATGTACATAAGTAAAATAAGACAATATTTATTTTTCTTGGTTGATGTGTGGTTTACATTTATAGGAAAGTAAAGGGCTAAAAGAGAGATGATACGAAAATCTCTACGTAGCTCGTGGAGCTTCCTTGACTTCAACTTAAAGTGGGGGGAGTGTGCGCATAGACTCCATGTTTCCGAACAAAGAGTTTCCTAACATTATGTAAATTAATCCTGACGCTGTTATTCAGGGATTTAACAGAAGACGAAATGTAGGAAGTACGCAGTCTTTGTAAAAGTGAAGAAAAAATTTCGAAGAGGAATTGGCAGCATTTCAAAATGAGATGGGTACGCGGTGGTGCGGTTGGTTGAGGTACTGCGCTGGAACCCGGAGGGTCATTAGGATCTTTCATTGACTTAATCCTGCCAGTCGCAGAATGGCCCTGGTGTTAACTCATCCCGTAACAGAAATGAGTACCAGGGGTATCTCCCTGGGGGCAAAGGCTGCCGTATGTAGGGACTGACAACCTTGCCACCTTCATACGCAGATTGTTTAGAAATTCTGGGAGCCTCAACATCCTGAAACCCTAAGGAAATCTTTAGGTGGATTTAGGAATTCCCTTACGTTGTTTCAAAAAAAGTGCTCGGTTGTGCGTTGAGAAATAGCTTTGCAAATATCGAAGAGGGCTTAGATGCTGGAGAACGGAACTCTGAGACTGTTATTTGAAATAATGTGCTTTTAAAATTAAGGGGAAGTAGGGGTTATAGTCTCAGTTTCCTGGTGGATACAGGCTTCGAACGAGACACAGCTGCCGCGACAGCTGCCACGTTCAGGACAGAGATTAATGAGACTCTCAATATTATAATAAAAATTTAATTACTTTTCTTGTAAAGAGCTGTTAGTGACAACCCATACGAGGATTTCCTAAGTCATTTCCGACTGAGAAAATGGAGGTTGTTTCCCAAAAAGAGTTTGGGTTTCAGCAAGACTATGTACCGTTATTTTACAACGCAGATGTGACAGCTCTTTCATCGTTCTGTAATGACATCAGTACACGAAATGATCAACATGAATTTTTTAAGAAACTCTTTTCTAATTCCGACTAAAAATCTGTGTCTTCCTGCCGCAGAGCCATTTTAATCATAATGCATCACGATCGCTTCCCCACCCTCACCCCCGACACACCATTTATTTGTCTCACCCTCTTTCTCTCCCACCTCCATTGCTCTCTCTCGCTGTACCTTTCATGTCATTATTGAGCAGATGATAATTATTTACTGTTTTAGAAATGGGTTGTTACAGAACTCCAAACCTTGTTTCTGGCATCACAAAACCTTCTCAAGAAACAAAGTATGCACACGTATAATTCAAATGTTATATCCACAAAGGGATTCAGTAATTGAAGTTTAATATTATCTTCACTTATTGTACACGATGCCTGTTATGTTTTTTGAATATTTAAAACTCCCTTCTTCTGAGATTTAATGCGTGTATTTTGGTAGAAATGTAGCCACTTTTTAGAGGAAACTGCTACCTCGTTTGTCTTGATGTTGGAAGCAAAATGTTACTCTGAAACTGTAGTATACTTCTGCGAGACTGTACGGCGTCACATCCTAGTGTGCCTTGTGGTGACACTGTCTGTGTGCTTTGAAGCAATGTGCTATAAGAACCTAGAGACAACAGAAGGACAACTCTCCCAGAATGAAGATGACATACTGTATTTTTTACGTATTTGTCTGCAACGATAGATATTTACGACTACATGAAATGTACAATATTTCTGTGAATGTTATTTCTAATTAGCCGATATTTTTAATATTTTTAGCAACTTGAACGCATTTTGTTTTTAACTTCACATAAGCACATCTTTGTGTGGAGGCATCGTTTTGCAGGAGGCTTTGGACCTGTCGTCAAGCAGAACACTGAATGAATGAATGAATGAATGAATGAATGAATGAAGCACATCTTTAACGGATTCTGCCATTCTGTATTCCACTGTTGCAATCCTCGCTGAGGATGGTCATGTAAAAGCCGTAACCTGTAGGTGGCACGTAGTAAAGTGACTCATGATTGTTTATTGCTGATTGTGCAATTGTTTGATTAACTGCGGTATAATTGTAAACATTTAAAATCAAAACATTATCTTCGGGCTATGCTCTTGTGAGTAAATAATGTCAGATGGAATATAAAATGTGCTGGTAATGGTTCTGGAATTTTTGGCAGAATCTAGCACATTTCATACTAGCATCATGCTTCTCTTGAGCACAAGATTGGTGGTATATATATCATGTACTGTAAGTGAAGTAAGTTCGGTACATTTAGTTGGAAAATGTGAAGGAGTGCGACTGCTAGTACCGTTGGACGATTATGTATGTAGTAACTGGTGTTCGTTACAGGTATGTTGCTGTTTAAGCCCAGCACAGTCTTTGAAGTAGTCTAAGCCTTCTTGCTTTTACAAGCCTATTTGCGAGTCACAATTACAAACCTGTACACATGGATTATTGTTGACCATGTTTATTTGTGTGTGTGTGTGTGTGTGTCACTAAATGAATGCAGATCATTGCCAGTGGTTAGTAAAAGGCCATAAAATGCCAACAATAAAAGAACGTGAGACGTGCCTCTGTTGTTTTCGTTATTTCAGTTATTATGATTTCTGTGAAAGGTTACACTGCAGGCATGTTTAGTGCAAACGCGATTTCAAAGTTCTGTAACATGGCATATAATAATAATCAATGGCAGGGATGTCTGTGGAATCCGAAGTTACAGTTGGCAGTTGTTAAATGCTGCCCTTGACTCGCCAGCGGGTTTTCATTAGTATTGAATATGTCCAGATTCTCCCAGGCCGGAATGAAATTCAGTGGCAGGTTCTAGTGACCATGGCTATTAAATCTTAAATTCTATAAAATATATGCATTTCTATAGAGTGACCAAATAAACACCTTTTTTTTGTTGTACACTCGATTTGTAAAGAAACCCCTACTGAATGAGAGAGTTCGGCTTCATGTTCAGGGTTTTCGTTGTAGCTTGAAAGTGTTGCTTGAATCACTTTCTTTCTGAGAAATACAAAAAGTACAATAATTGAAGCTACATTTCCTTCAAAATAGTCCTCGTCTGCATCTATACACTTCTGTCAGCGACTATATTGGTGCTGAAAACATTCTTGGAAGCCATTTTTGACAGCCTTTTCAGCTCTTCCGTCGCATTCTTAATGTCAGTAGAATCACAAGAGCACCGTTCCTTCAGTGCTGATTTCAGTTGAGGAAATACGTAAAAATCAACTTGAGTCAGGTCAGGAGAATATGGGGTATACGCCAGTGTTGTTACATTGTTCTTAGCTGAGAAGTACTTGACCAAAACCGACCGGTGTGTTGGAGCATTGTCGTGAAGGGGAAACTGTTGGTTCTCCATTTCTAGGGGCTTTTCATTCTTACCGCATCCGCAAAACGACGAAAGATGTCGATGTACATTTCTATATTCTCATTTTTACAACAAAAATATCCTTCCTGCAGAAATTCCTGTAAATTGTACGAACGAATTCCGGAAACATTTTTGAATCTACTACGTACACCAACTTGACGAAGGAATATACGGATACATACATCCCATAAAACTGACGCAGAGGTTGAATATACAAACCTTCACAATTCTAACTGTATCCATAATATTTAAAATAGAATTGATAAGAGCCGGAAGACGTATGTTATACAACTTGGAACTCAGTCTTCCATATGGCTTAATAAGGAAAGGAAGAAAAAATCGTCATAAATTATATTAGCGTGTGATAAATAACTCAGAACGTGGCCTTTCATATAACAGCAAGAAGATACTTGCCAACAGATTTCTACAATTTAAAATACGACCAACGATTGCCGATACTAGCTACAACCATAAACAACCGCACCTGACAAGTGCTTATTATACCAGTAACACATATGTAATCTAGCATAATTTAACAAAGACCTACTGATAGGAGTTTTTTATATATTTTTTAAGCACATGAGATTTATATATTTATTTTAAATATATCGGCTAATAAAATAAAACAAGATCTTTAATGTCAATATAATTTTGTAAGCAGTATGGGATCCCATAATGTGTGCACTCACTGAAGGTACCAGTACTGTTTTGTATTTGGCCTGATGATGGATCAATGAGCCGAAACATGTCGCGGAATTTTTAGTGTTGATTACCAATATATGTTGTGTTTATTGACTGAATAAATTACTATATCATGACGAAGGAAGCAGAGCCAGGTTAAAAAAGTTGAGGCTATGTAACGAGTCCAATGTGTCATGTGTGTTGGTGCAACTTGTTTACGGTAATAACCCTGTCCTATATGCTTTATTATGGCAGATTTTGAAAATACATATTTTCCCTACTATATTTGTTCATCGTATGTCATATACATTAAAGATGCCCTTACACAGGATTGAGTTTCTGCATTCATGACACGAATGTTTTAACACAGTTTTCTCGTGTGTAAATATGTTAGAAGGCACGAATACATATATCTCCTCATGCAAATGTATCAAGTCTACAATTTATCGGCCAACAAGCTGAGCAGCTCTAGGTATAAGATGTTGGAGCAAGAAGATAGCTTGGTTTTGAGCGATGAGTATGCCAGCAGCGCGGTGGCTGGGTTCAACAAACGTGTAGTGTCGAGATGGCCAATATTTCTCCTGAATGAGACAGTTAGCACATGTAGGTTATAAAAGGTTTGGTCACAGTGCTGTAGACTTGAGAGAAAAGAACCAGGGCCTCATCCAAGTGTTCACACATTCTGTTTTATAAGCAGGAAGGAAAGCTTATATAATTACAGTATTTGTACATCACAGACAAGTTATAAAGACATTCAGTAGTACCTGCTGAAAGCATTGGCACATTCTCTTAACAGACTTGTAGAAAATTCTACGGAAATGTATTGTGACAATTTAACTTCGTTACGTCAATTAAAATATCACAAATTACTCCGAAATTAACCATAATTTTAAATATTTAATACCACGTAGACGACTAAATATACAAGTTCAGGCCTGTGTACATAATTTATATTAGAAATATGTTATATTATGTGTTATAGTGTATTAGTATATATAGTATATATATAGTATATTATGATATATTATATTAATCTGTATTGAATATCCTGTAATTTGCAAACCGAAATTTTCAAATATCATGAATCATGTCAGAGCGCTGTAAGGAATAATTACAAGAGCGTGTATACACTAACCGTATGAGACATGTGCAAGTTCAGGAGTCTCAGCGGTGTAGCTTTTGCGCAATTCAAACCGGAAATGATATGAAAAAAATATATAAATGGAGAAAGAAAATCGAAATTGCTTCGGGTTTGAAACATAGCGCTTGTATCACGAAGTAAATAAGTGTTGTTTGTACTTAGTTGATCGTTCTGCAGCCCGATCTTCAACATATATCTCATTACATTCAAATTAAAAACATAAACCTACAATACAATTAAATATGCCCATAAAAATAATTTTTTCTGAAGCCAACAAACGAGAGCAACAGCATTTTTTAAAATCCGTTATATATTTCTCAGTATGTAGTCTACACAGCCTTATATTACAAATATATTGGGCGAAAGGTTTCGGCTGTTTTAAGGCATCACCAAGCCTCTTACTAAGAAGTTTCAGTGAAAACTTTAACTGCAAATACATGTGAGATCTTACTCTTTACGAAATGCATAATAAAATACCAAAAATAAATAATAAATGCCTTAAGAAATATGTACTTAAGATTTGTTAACTCAACGGGGATGAATCGTTTTAAAATTAAAAGCATTTTTAAAAACGTCACGCAGTACGTAAACTTGGCATTGAATAGAAAACCCTACGTCTATCCGGGACTTAATATTTCAGTTGTCTCTTGCATTATTTAGACTATGTAAGTGGTTGCTTGTTCTTAAATTCGCACAAATCAAAAATTCATTGACATAGTGACACGAAAAACCATGAAACTGAAAAAAAGTCAAGACTGTAAAACATTGGCAGCTTTTAAGCGATGCTATTGAACCCTGTAGTGAATATGTTCTGTGCAAGAAAAGACTGTGTGAAGAAACACTTTTAAGGAAAAAGGCTTGTTGTTCAATGATATGTGTGTCCCTGTCACCACAGCATAGCACGTCTTAGGGTTGCGGAGGGAGGATCGGCCTCCAGATTAGAAGTGTAGCTGTGAGTGTATTGAATAAGCTGTCGCGGAGAACCGACAGGGGGTGGTACTTCAGGTTTGGGTCGGGCGAGGTGCTGACAAATTCTAACCGTGTAAACTTACGATGTAACGAAGTATTTCGTAAGGCCTCGGACTCGGACGTATCTGGCTGAGTGTAGGGAGAGGTGGCTGGCTTTTGTGAATGCGGTAATTAACGTTCGGTTTCCATACAGTGCGAAGATTTTCTTGACTTGCTGAGAAAGGATTAGCTTCTCAGGCAGGACAATGAGCCAAGTATTAAATTAACTAGGTTTAATGTTAACAGTAGTTTTATATCTTTGTGTTCAGTACTTCAGAGCATCCACTTGTCAGTCCGTAAGACTCTCCCTCTTGCACTTAAAACGATATTGGAAAGGAAGTCTGCGTTTCAGGAAGAAACATTCTTGTTTAAGGTCGTTTCCCTACACTGTATTTCCCAAAATTAATTTACTGTTTCAAACTTTGACGCTGCCATTTATACATCAGCCAAAAAATGCAATTAATAAAGTACGATTCATGACATGTGTGAAACTCCTACACGTTTCGGCACCCAGGGAGTTTTAGACGAAATAATATAAGCCCACACGTTAATCAAGCTATTGCACTGTCCGTATTACAATGTTTACAATGATAAGATCTGTTCTAAAACTTATGCACGGTATGAGTCTTACAAAATGTAATGCCGTCCTCTCGACTTGTTAACAACCAGAATCTGTACAAAGAATTTGTAGGTTATTAATCGAAGTGAAGGAAAGAATTTCACCAAGCCTACAGCAAAATGTATTTTCAGAATATCTATATGGTGTGAAGGTAGATTGAATTTGTCCCTGTGCATACAATGAAGGCGTATGTAGAAGTGGATGTGTAGCTGTACTCATTCTTGACTGTGACATGAAGCAGGACGAATGGTCAGCTTCACGGATCGGTCGTTTTACCCCTGGGAAATATCGGACTGTGTGTACTGAATAGGAAGCTGGTTTGAGCTAGCGATGTACTGTACCCTCTGGAAAAGGGATAAAATTTTTTTCTTGGTTGGGAGTCGAGCTTCGATATCTCGGACGTACTTCCCGTAGCATAGTCACTGTACCCACTGAGCTATCTCGGTTCCCGTATTAAAGTTGTCTCACTAGGAATCTGAAGATGCTAAAATGGGAATAAGGGAGAGCGTGACACGTCTCAGGTTGGGTCGTCAGTCCAGTGAACATAGAATGACAGCAGCACATATAACGAGACTGACTTATCTTACACACTAGCTCCTTCATCTTTCGGTCAGTTAATCTTGTGTCGGAAAGTTTAACTTTTACGGTCTATCTTACCGCCTTGTATCCTTGTAAGAACTCTGCATATTTACCATGCAGACCATTTACGCGTTTTACTTGAGTCTCCTGAGAAGTGACTTTGTAAAGGAGACGGTATATGTCCTGTGTGTTGTGGGAATTAACTTGCAGTCTTCAGAGGATTATGTAAGGTCCGTGTGTCTTCTTATGCCAGAGTAAATAACTAAGTTTTCGGTCTACTAAGAACTGGTTTTGGGTATTGCATTTTTTTTTACGAAGTGTTGAAAATAACATTAACTTTTCCAGCTACGTTAGAAACAGTTGACAGTAACAGCTCTGAATATCGGGCGATCAGACGTTTCGAACTGCACACGGGGAAACAGTGGATTAAGGCGCTGCGTTACAAACAGGATGGTTGCGAGTTTGTTTACCGATGGTGTCATTTTTATTTTTTATTTCCATAATCCTTCCGGCCGCACTATGGCCCGGGTTTCGATTCAGTCCCGAACATAAACGAGTATCAGGGGTATTTTCTGGGGGGTAAACGCGGCTGGTGTGTAGGGCTGACAAACTTACCACTGTACCCCGCCCTACTAGTGATCCTCCTCGTCTCAGGGAACATTGGGAGGGCTGGGGTGGTGGAGACGACACGGAAGATAAACCAAAGCGAAATTACATAAAACACCCTCTTTTGTTGAAGTCAAACTAGTTAATTTTTACCAGAACACACGCACATCCTGCTGGCTGCCTTGATATTTCTGAAATGACTCGATGAATAACGCTTTCGTCACAAACGTCAGTTACTCTGTTGGCCACCTGACATTCATTCTGTAATACGATCCCCGCACACCTGCAACAACGGTCGTTAAGCGGACCGCCCAAGGCCGGAATTAGTAGAGTGAGCAGAACAAACGTTGACTTGCCGACGCATACTGTAAAAAAAAATATATATGGGTCTTAAATAAAACCAATATATCTCAAGGAAGCCTGTTCCCAGGTTAGAACCTGGAACGGACGGTTTTACCACTTTCATGTGGCAAATGTCTCGAAATTTGGGAGCCCAAACTCCTGGAACCCTCAGGGTCTGTCCAAGACTTTGCAAGGATTATTTTACCTTTAGACGTTTTGAATTGTCTTGGGTGCGAAGTCCGGGGATATTGTTCGTTTTCTCGTTTGATCTTGTGTTACCATTAAGAGACATCCCTGTACTTGAGCACACAAATGACACTGTTATAGAAGACATTGTTTTCATTGTTCTGTCAGGGACACATTTTGTTGGTTCAATAAAAAAATAATTATATTTCTGAAAATGTCAAAGAAGTGCATTTCTGTATAGATGTCTAGTTTTAAAACACTTTACACAGCAGTGGTTCGCATCTTGTAATTAAACTTTTTGCATTTCTTCTTAATCAGTTTGGAACTTACTTATTTTAGATCGTACGTTAAGAAGTACTGCAGGTGTGCACACAGATGACTTCACATAAGAACTTTCGCACTTTTCTACTTCGTCCAGTTTGTTTATTTAAATAATATTCACTACGTTTCCGGAAGAGGAGCGGTTCCTGTCTGCAAGCTTGCTACTTCCGAAAAGGCTGTTACAACATGGTAATTATTTACAGTGTATCTAGAAGCGAATTACTCTCAGATTAATAAATTTGGGTTTTATACGTTCATACCGTGCATTTTGATTAATTAATGTTTATTAGTATACCAACAAGTGCAAATAGAAGCAGTAAAATATTAATATTAAAATTATTCCGACATGTTTCGGTGTACTCACACCAACCTCAGGGAGCTTAACAAGTTTTATCAACTAAAGTTACGAATTATTGAATTGATAAAATACAATACAGTAGTGTGTTGTTATGGTAAATTTATTCGTTGGTAAAATTTGGCCGTATATGTGCCAAGACATTACATTACATAACTAGATACCCACTTCCGGTCTCATTTTACTCCTGACCATCGCATCACACACACACACACACACACACACACACAACCACGTTAAGTCCATCAAATCAATCGATATAATATAATTTATCAAATTCCTTATAATGTTTAAATATTCTTATTACACACAATATTATTCATTGCAGACCTGAATTACATA
>JGI20166J26741_11775362_pt1 | contig 10335 bp, 9 predicted proteins | sample TergutCu122P5_FD_26741 | JGI IMG/M metagenome (IMG submission 26741) | reverse complement strand
GCGGCCGGCGCCGACAAGGTGGCGTTGCTGGAGCCCATCGACGAGGTGTCCGTCACCGTCTCGGACACCTACCTGGGCGCGGTCATGACCGACCTTTCGAACCGACGCGGCCAGGTGGCAGGATCGACCCCGGGCGAAGACGGCACGACCACCGTCCGGGCGCTCGTGCCGCAGTCGGAGTTGTCGCGCTACGCGATCGACCTGCGCGGGCTCGCCCAGGGCACGGGCACGTTCTCCCGGGTGTTCCACGGCTACGAGATCATGCCGCCGATGGCCGCCCAGGAGGTCATCAAGGCCCACCAGGCCAAGCAGGGCTAGGCGCGATCGGGCTTGTGACGGCCACGTTTCGATCGCGTGAAACGTGGCCCGGATTGTGGGACTCGTCTGGCGCAATTTGCGCACGTCCGCTAAAGTTTGGCCCTATCCGCGGACACCAGTCCGCTGGTCGAAGGGAGTCTTAACCCATGAAGTTCAAACATCTCATCATCATCCCCGCCCTGGCGCTTTCAGTAGCCCTGGTAGCCGGCGGCTGCTCGAGCAAGGGCGGCGGCACGTTCAACTCCGGCAACGCCGCCTATGACGCAATCATCAATGGTGGCGCCGTCGCCGACCAGGCCACGATCGACGGCAACGCATGGGCCAAGGCCATCAAAGCCGCCGGCGTGCTGAAGGTCGGCGCCACCAAGACATCGAACCTGTTCTCGCTGGAGGACCCGGCCACGGGTGTCGTCACCGGCTTCGACGCCGGCCTGTCGCAGCTGCTGGCCCGTTACATAATCGGCGACGCCAAGACCACGGTGACGCAGGTCACCGTCGACACCCGCGAATCGCTAGCCTCCGACCATCAGGTCGACATGGTGATCGCCACCTACTCGATCACGGCGAAGCGCATGGAGAAGATCAACTTCGCCGGGCCGTATTACTCGTCGCAGGCCGCTGTGCTGGTGCAGGCGAGCAACACCACGATCAAGTCGGTCGACGACCTGGCCGGCAAGCAAGTGGCCACGCAGGCCAACTCCACAGGCGTGACGACGATCGAGAAGTACGCCCCGCAGGCGACCATCGTCCCGCTGCCCGACCACGCCCAGTGCCTGGCCGCCCTGCAACAGGGCCGCGTCGACGCCTATGTCATCGACCAGACGCTGTTGCTGAACGCCACGGTGTCGAACAAGGACGTCAGGATCGTCGGCGACCCGTTCGGCCCGGCTGACGCCTACGGCATCGGCGTGGCGAAGGACACCGACGCCAAGGCGTTCATCGACGCCTGGCTGAAGAAGATCGAGGCGGACGGCACGTGGCTGAAGCTGTGGAAGGCCACCATCGGCGCCAAGACTGGTTTCACCAACGCCCCCAAGCCGCCGGAGATCAACTCGGCCGGCAACGGGTAATCCGTCGAGGATGTGAAGGCGGTGCTCGATCAGCTGCAGTTGCTGTGGTCAACATACCGGGACAACTATGTCTTGGGACTGTTGCTCACATTGCGGTTGACGGGCACCGCCTTCGTCCTGGCCATGGCGATCGGCACCGTCATGGCCTCTTTCCGCATCAGCCCGATCGCCCCGCTGCGTGCCGTCGGCACGGTGTATGTGGAGATCTTCCGCAACATCCCGCTGATGAGCCTGATTCTGCTGGTGGCCTATGCGCTGCCGAATATCAAGATCACGCTGAGCTACCAGGCTTCCATCATCGCCGCGATGTCGCTGGTGGGGGGAGCCTTTGTCTGCGAGGCCCTGCGAACTGGCATCAACACCGTCGACCGGGGCCAGATCGAGGCGGGCCGCTCAATCGGGCTCGGCTTCCTGCAGGTGCTTGGCCACGTCGTCTTCCCCCAGGCCTTCCGGTCGATGGTGCAGCCGTTCGTCTCGATCCTGATCGGCGTGCTGCTGTCCAGCTCGCTGGCCTACGTCGTCGGCCAACTCGACCTGACGGCCACCTCCAGCTACATCAACAATAAGGAGGCCCTCGGACTCCTGCCGTTCATCATCTCGGCCATCGTCTACTGCGCCATCGCGCTTGGCATCGCCGCGATCGGCGCCCGCATCGAGAAGCGCGCCCGGGTGATGCGATGATCAACGGAGCCAGCGCCATCTTCGACGCCCCCGGCCCTCGCGGCCGGCGGTGGATCGCCATGTTCACCGCGATCAGCCTGATCGCCATCGCATTCGCGCTGTTAATGGCCGGTCGGCAATTCCAGATGAACGGGCAGCTGGCCCCCGAGAAATGGTCGCTGTTTTTAGTGCCCGCGAACCAGCGCTTCTTCCTAAGGGCGATGGGCAATACAGCCCTGGCCGCCGTCGGCGGGGCGGCCATCGCGCTGCCTCTCGGCCTCCTACTGGCGCTCGGGCGTCTCAGCCGGTTCCGCATTGTGCGTGCCCCTGCCACGGCCGTCATCGAGTTCTTCCGGGCCGTGCCCCTGCTGCTGATCATCTTGGTGTTCATGTTCGCGCTGCCGAAATACGGCATGAACCCAAACCTGTACTGGAAGCTGGTGATACCGATCGGCCTGTGCGACGGCGCCACCATCGCCGAGGTGTTCCGCGCCGGCATCCTGTCGCTTCCGCGCGGCCAGAAGGAGGCCGGCCTGGCCAACGGGCTGACCGACAACCAGACGTTCTGGAACATCATCTTCCCGCAGGCCGTCCGCGTCGTGGTGCCATCCCTCGTGGCCCAAGTGGTCATCCTGCTGAAGGACACCACCCTCGGCTACATCGTCAGCTACACCGAGATGCAGTACCAGGCCCAGGTCTTCTACAGCTTCCACTCCGACCTGTCGATCATCGTCTCGACCCTGCTTGTCGTCAGCTCGCTCTACGTCGTGCTGAACGTGTCGATCAGCGCGGTCGCCCGTTGGCTCGAGAGGCGTCTCGGCACGCCCCGATCCGTCCGCCAAGCTGTCGCAATCGAGATGGCGCAGTAATCTAGACAGGATGGACGCCCTGTATCGCCGGCCTGTCACATCGTTCGTGCGGCGCAGCCCGCGCATGAACGACTCCCAGCGCGCGGCCTGGTTGCGGCTGGGCGACCGCTTCCTGGTCGAAGGCTTGCAGCGCGGCGCCATGGAGACGCTGTTCACCCCGCAGGCGCCGATCGACCTGGCCGGCTTGTTCGGGCGGGACGCCCCGCTTCTGGTCGAGATCGGCTGCGGGTCGGGCGAGAGCCTGGTAGCCGCCGCCATCGCCCGGCCGGAGTGGAACCTACTGGCCTTCGAGGTGTACGACAAGGTGCTCGCCAGCACTATGTCGCGGCTCGAGCGGGCGGGCGCCGGCAACGTGCGACTGGTACGCGGCGACGCCGCGACGGGGCTGGAGTTCCTGCTGCAGCCCGGCTCGGCCAACGAGCTGCACACCTACTTCCCGGACCCGTGGCACAAGTCGCGGCACGCCAAACGCCGCCTGATCAACGCCGATTTCGTGACGCTGGCGGCGTCCCGGCTGCTACCAGGCGGGCTGTGGCGGCTGGCCACCGACTGGGACGACTACGCCGCCCACATCCGCGCCGTGTTCGCGGACGATTCGGTGGCGCCCCTGTTCGAGGACGCGACAGACGCCGAGCCGGCCGGCTGGGTGCGGCCGCAGACCAAGTTCGAGGCCCGTGCCCGCGCCGCTGGCAGGACGGTCAGCGAGTTCGTCTACAGAAGAACCGCGGTCTCGGCTGGCTCAACCAGCTCGATCCGGGGGTCCGCGGGGGTATCCCCCGCGACAGGCAGAGTGGCTGGCTCAACCGACGAGGAGGCGGCATGACGCGATTCCGGCTGGACCTCGGTTACGACGGCACAGATTTCCACGGGTGGGCCGCCCAGACCGGGCAGCGCACCGTGCAGGGCACGCTGTGGGACGCCATCGACCGTGCCCTGGCTGACTTCGGGTTGCCCCCCGAGCGCACGCTCGTCGCGGCCGGACGCACCGACGCCGGCGTCCATGCCCGGGGCCAGGTTGCCCACCTCGACGCGGACGTACCCCCGGATCGCGTCGCCGAATTCATGCGCCGGCTGGTCAGTCTGATGCCGGACGACATCACGCTGAACTCGCTGGCGCCGGCCCCGCCCGACTTCGACGCCCGTTTCGGCGCGATCGGGCGCCTGTACTGCTACCGGATCTGGGACGCCCATTCCCTGCCTTTCTTGCCGCTGGCCCGGGCCGTGACGTCCGTGCCCTACTCGCTGGACACCGACGTCATGGCGGACGCAGCGGCCACACTGCTCGGGCTGCGCGACTTCGCCGCCTTCTGCCGCCCACGCGTCGGGGCGACGACTATCCGGCAATTGCGCCGGTTCGACGTCGAAAGGATGTATGACCCGTACCGGACGATCGAGTGCTGGCTTGAGGCCGACGCCTTCTGCCACTCGATGGTGCGCTCGCTCGTGGGCGCTGTCGCCGCCGTCGGCGCCGGACGCCGCGACGTCGCGTGGCTTGCCAACCTGCTCGACGCGCACCACCGCGCCAGCGAGGTGCCGACCCTGCCACCCGGCGGGCTGACGCTGGAACAGGTCGCCTACCCACCCGACGATGAACTGGCCGACCGGGCGGCCGAGGCCCGCCAGCGCCGCTCGCTGCCTGATGCGGAGCCGTCGCAGTGAGCCACTACTTCGAGACGCCCGACGGCAGCGACGACGCGCGCCGCGAGATCTCCGCGACGATCTGGGGACGCACCCTCACCTTCACGACGTCGGGCGGCGTGTTCTCGGGCGGGCGCCTCGACCCCGGCACCGCCGTGCTGCTGCGCAGCGTCGACCCGCCGCTGGGCGGCGCCCGCCGTCTGCTCGACCTCGGCTGCGGCTACGGCCCGATAGCCGTGGCCCTGGCCGCCGTCTGCCCCGACGCCGACGTCACGGCCGTCGACGTCAACGACCGCGCGCTGGAGCTGACCCGCGTCAACGCGGCGCGCGCCGGTGTTGCGGTGCGGGCCGTCCATCCGGAAGACGTGCCCCCTGACACCCGCTTCGACGAGATCTGGTCGAACCCGCCGATCCGCATCGGCAAGGACGCCCTGCACGAGCTGTTGGCCTCGTGGCTGGCCCGCTTAGAGACGGACGGACGGGCCTATCTCGTCGTCGGACGCAACCTCGGCGCCGACTCGCTGCAGGCCTGGCTGACCGACCAGGGATACGTCTGCGACCGTCTGGCGTCGGCCAAGGGCTATCGCGTGCTGCAGGTCGCCCCGGCCTCGTCAGGCGGTTGCCGGTCCGAGCATTGATTGCAATTTGGCGACGATGCTTGACCATTCCTGATCACAAGTGATCTAGTATTAGTACGCGCCGATGTAGACGTCAGAAGTGAAGGATACATGGGTGACGTTTTCACAATTAATCGGAACGCCGGGGCAAACCAGGCGTTCGATCGACTGACAAGGAGAGTCGAAGTGAAGAAGTTTATTACCCTAGTGCTCGCGCTAATGACGGGTCTGGCCCTAGCTGCCTGCCAGTCATCGGCTCCTGCTCCTGCGCCAAGCAGCAGCGCGGCCGGTGGCGCCTCGTCATCTGCGCCGGCACCGGCACCCAAGACCTTCAAGCTCGGTATCGTGATCCCCTCGGGCGACCACGGGTTCACCGGCGAGAGCGTCGCCCACGCCAAGGCCGAGGCCGACGCGCAGATGAAGGCCAACCCCGGCCTGACCATCACCGTCAAGGACGGCATCGATGCGGCAGCCCAGATCACGTCGATCGAGAACATGCTTGCCAATGACAAGCCCGACATGATCATGCTTTGGCCGATGGAGGGCGAAGCCCTGCGTTCGACCGCGCAAACCATCATCGACGCGGGCGTCAAGCTCGTGGTCTATGACCGTCTCATCACCGATTTCAAGGGCCTCGACGCCCAGATCATGGGCGACAACGTCGCCATCGGCAAGGGCATGGGTGAGTACATCACGAAGTTCTTCGCCAACGACACCACGGTGAACTACCTGCGTTTCGTGGGTGACAGCTCGACTGTCACGTCGCAGCGCAGCGATGGCATGGACGGGGTTATCGACAAGGCCAAGTTCAAGCAGATCAACGAAACGTTCGTCACGAACTGGTCGCTCGAGACCGCGCAGAATCAGATGGAACAGTGGCTGAATGCGAAGTCCAAGGCGGAAATCGAGTCCCTGAGCCTCATCGTCACCCATGACGACGAGATCACGGTCGGCCTTTACAACGCGCTCGACGCCTATTCCGGCCCCGCCAAGCTGAACGTCAAGCTCATCACGTCTGTCGGCGGCCGCGAAGACTGCATGCAGTCGGCCGAGCGCACGAAGACCACGGCCAAGCTGACCACCTGGTACTTCTCGCCGTCCTTCATCCGTGAGTCCGTCCGGCTGTCGGTCGCCCATCTGATGGGTACGCAGTACAACGGCACCGCCAAGGAGTCCGGCGGCATCTACCTGATTCCGTCGTTCTCGATCAGCAACGCTGGTAATTCGGACATGGATTTCGCTTCCTATCGCGCTAGCGACATCTTCAAGGAACGTTCCTCGATCACCGTGTCATAGCAACCGGCCTCGCGTCGGGGCCCGGGTTGAGACACCCGGGCCCCGATGCACAGCGCAACCCAAACGAACAGTCGAAAGGCGCGCGATGCGTGTCGAGCTACAAGACATCGTGATGGACTTTGGCCCGGTTCGGGCCGTTGATCATGTCAGCATTACCATCGAAGGCGGCGAAATCGTCGGCCTCCTCGGCGAGAACGGCGCCGGCAAGTCGACGCTGATGAACGTTCTGGCCGGCGCCCTTCAACCGACCGCCGGAAAAGTTCTCATCGACGGGTCGCAAGTCACCATGAGCAATGCCAAGGTGGCCGCCCAGCATGGTATTCGCTTCATCCACCAGGAATTGAACCTTTGCAACGACCTGCGTGTCTTCGAGAACATGTTCTTGGGCGACGAGCCGCGCCGCGCCGGGCTCTTCCTCAAGAAGCAGACGATGATCGCGCAATGCCTCGAAGTCTTCGACCGAATGCACATCTCAATCGACCCCGAGGCGGTCGTGGGCAACCTTCAGGCGGCCGACAAGCAACTGGTCGAATGCGCTAAGGCCCTGCTATTCCACAGCGAACTCATCATCATGGACGAGCCGACCACGGCCCTGACCACCGGCGAGATCGAAAACTTGTTCGCCATAATGCGCCAGCTGAAGACCCAAGGCGTCAGCTTCATCTACATCTCCCACAAGATGCCGGAGCTGTTCGAGATCTGCGAACGGTATTACGTCATGCGTGACGGCCAGTTGGTGGCCGAAGGCCGGTTCGCCGACATCGACGAGAGTGGCGTCACCGAACTCATGATCGGGCACCAGCTCGCCGAAGACGCGTTCGACGACCATGTCGACGCCTCCCGCGACGAGGTGGTGCTGAAGGCCGAGCATCTCAGCGGCACGGGATTCGACGACGTGACGTTCGAACTGCGCGCGGGCGAGATCCTGGCCATCACCGGCCTGCAAGGCAGCGGGCGCGACCAGTTGGCGGACGCCTTGTTCGGCGCCGTGCCGTTCCGCGGCGAGTTGACCGTACGGGGCCGCCCCGTCCGCTCCGGTTCGTCGGTGCGATCGTTCATGAGACGAGGCGTTGCGATGGTGCCGCGGATGCGTAAGGAACGCGGCATCCATAACACCATGTCGATCGCCGATAACCTGAACATGGCCTACCTGAATTCCATCTCCGGCCCATTCGTCGCACAACGCAGTGCGAGGGAACGGCTCGATCGGCAACGCCTGGCGCTGTCGATCAAACTATCCAACGCGCAGGACCCGATCACCTCGCTATCCGGCGGAAACCAACAAAAAGTAATCCTGGGGAAATGGCTTGAGGCCGGCGCCCAGATATTGTTGTTCGACAATCCGACGCAGGGAATCGACGTCGGCACCAAATTCGAGATATACCACCTCATCCTCGACTTGGCCCGTCAGGGCAAGGCCATCGTCGTATTCAGCGCGGAGTATCCCGAGATCTTCAAGGTGGCGGATTCTTGCATCGTCATGTTCAAAGGAAGGGAGAACGCGGTGCTCACGCGCGACCAAATCACGGAACGAAACGTAATGTATTACTCCACTGGCGCCAACCTACAAGGAGACTCCGATGCCAACGTTTAGCAGCGCCGAGCTCGTTGCGAAGCTACAGCCACGCACGCTCGGACGCAAACTGATCACGGAATACAGCTTCGTCTTGTCGTTCATCCTGCTGGTCATCATCGGCGCGCTTGTCAATCCGAACTTCTTCGGCTGGGCGAACATCTCGAACATCTTCGTCCAAAGCTGTGTCATCGGCCTGATCGCACTGGGCCAAAGCATGGTCATATCGGCGGGCCAGATCGACATCTCCGTCGGCTCGCAGGTCGCGTTCATCGGCGGGTTCGGCGTGCTCGTGCTCAACCGCACCGGCAGCGCCATGGTCATGCTTTTGTTCTGTGCAGTGGTCGGCCTCGGCATCGGAACGATCAACGGCCTGCTCGTGACGAAAGGTGGCGTGCCACCCATGATCGCGACCATGGCGATGATGGGCGCGTGCCGCTCAGTCATCAACCAATTCGGCGCGGGCGGCCCGTTCACGGTCGACAAGCGGCTGTACGAGAGCTTCCGCATGATCGCCGTCGGCGGGGTCAACTTCGGCAAGTTCCAAGTGCCATACATGATGATCATCTTCGTGGTAGCCGTGATCGGGTTCGACATCGTCATGAAGTACACCCGGCTCGGCAAACACATCTACGCCGTCGGCAGCAACCAGACCTCAGCCCGGTTGTCTGGCGTTAACGTCGACCTGACGAAGATCGCGACGTTTGTCATCACCGGACTCATGTGCGGCATCGCCGCCGTCCTGTACGCCTCCCGCACCACCGCCGTCCCCGCCTCCAGCGCCGCCATCGGCTACGAGTTGGACGCCATCGCGGCTGTCGCGATCGGCGGCACGGCGATGACGGGCGGCCGGGGCAAGATCGTCGGCACGTTCCTCGGCGTCCTGATGTTCAAGATCATCAGCAACATCCTGACCGCGGCCAACGTCTCGACGTTCCTCAACGGTGCCATCAGCGCTGCGATCATCATCATCGCCGTTCTGCTGCAGAACTTCCAGAACCGCAAGCGGTGAGACACCTGGTGCCCATGACCACCATCCAGATGCGACTACAGGAATACTGGGCCGACGAGGGCGCGCACATTGGCCGAACCGATTGGCCCGGCCTCGCACGAATCGTCGATCTCTTCCTGGAGGCGCGGAAACGCAACGCCCGGGTATTCACGGCCGGCAACGGTGGCAGCCTGGCTACCGCCTCGCACATGGCCAACGACTTCCTCAAGGGCTGCCGGGCGCACAATCGCGTCGGCTTCGACATCGAATGCCTCGGCGACGCAGGCCCGGTACTCACCTGCCTCGCCAACGATTTCGCGTATGACCAGGTATTTTCGATCGTGCTGCGCACGAAGGCCCGGCCAGGCGACATCTTCGTCTACTACAGCGGCAGCGGCAACTCCCCCAACCTCGTCGAAGCCGCCAAGACCGCCCGCGAACTGGGCGTGACAACCGTCGGTTTCCTCGGACGGGACGGCGGAGCATTGGCACCGCTCAGCGACCTGTGCGTGATCGCCCCATCCGACTCGATGGAGCAGATCGAAGACATTCACATGATGTACGAGCACAACATGGTGTGCGCGATACGGGCCGAGTTGGAGGATGAATGGGGTGTCGAAGTCGTCCGGTACCCCCAGCGCGACGCCAACTTCCGCTGTGCCCTGTTCGACTTCGACGGCACTCTCAGCCTGATCCGGCAAGGGTGGCAAGGCATCATGATTCCGTACTTCGCGGAGGTCTTGCGGCAAACGCCGGGCGCCGAGAGCGCCGACGAGATCTTGCGTGTCGTCACAGAGTTCGTCGACCGCCTCACCGGCAAGCAGACGATCTTCCAGTGCATCCAATTGCGCGATGAGGTAGTCAAACGCAATGGTGTGCCGGCAGACCCTGGTGAGTACAAGGCCGAATACCTGCGACGATTGGCCGTCCACATCAAGGATCGGATCCAAGCCCTGCGCGGAGGCGCAGATCCGCAGGATTTCCTCGTCCCCGGATCGAGGCGCCTGCTGGAACTGTTGGCCGCGGCAGGTTACGAGCTCTACCTGGCCAGCGGCACCGACGAGGCGGACGTGCAGGAAGAGGCCCGCCTTCTTGGGCTGGACCGGTACTTCGGCGCCCGAATCTTCGGTGCTCGCGACAACATGACCACCTGCTCGAAACAAGGTGTCATCGAAGATCTGATTGCCGAGCACGCTCTGGCGGGCGCCGAGCTCGTCGGCTTCGGCGATGGCTTCGTCGAAATCGAGCTGGTTCACAACCTGGGTGGTTATGCCATCGGAGTGGCCACCGACGAAGTGCGCCG
>JGI20166J26741_11775251_pt1 | contig 10337 bp, 7 predicted proteins | sample TergutCu122P5_FD_26741 | JGI IMG/M metagenome (IMG submission 26741) | reverse complement strand
CCGCGGCGAACGCCGGGATGGACAGCGCCGAGAGCGCCAGGACTGATGCGCTTAATGCTGCCAGTGATTTTTTGACAAACCGATTCATATACAAACCTCCTAATAAACTTATCTCTATCTACATTACCAAATTCTGACGGCTATGTCAACCGAAAAATTAAAAATTTTTGAAAAAATTTTTGTGGATTTTTTTTACCCGCCCGCGCCGCGAACTTAATCGCTGTGTATTTGAACTGCGAAATACACAGCCAATAAGAAAATCGCGCCGATTTTCATGTGACATTCGGCCCCGCCTTTAACCGCAGTGGCGCAAACGCGGTCTCCCGGAGGCCCTCCGGCGTTATTCCGCAAAAATAAAAAAAATAATTATTATATTGACATGTGCATATAAGTGAATTATACTAAAAAACAAATGATTCGCGTTTTATGAATCATTTAATTTTAGCAGTGAAACATAAAATAAGGAGGAAGTAAAATGAAAAAGTTTGTAAGCCTGGCGCTCGCTGTCGCGATGACGTTCTCTTTGGCCGCCTGCGGCGGTTCCCCGGCGGCGCCCTCGCCCTCGCCCGCGGCGGCGCCAACGCCCTCGCCCTCGGCGCCCGCCCCGGCCCCGGCCAAAAGCGGCCCAATCAAGGTAGGCATCATCAATAACCCGCCGTCTGAATCCGGTTATCGCGCGGCCAACGTCGCGGATTTTGAAGGCGTTTTCTCCGCGGCGAACGGATATGACGCCAAAACGTTCTACAGCCTTAATAACGACGAACAGCTCAACGCGGCGCAGCAGTTTATCACCGACGGCGTCGACTACCTGCTTATTTCCGCCGCCGCCACCGACGGCTGGGACGCCACGCTCAAATCGGCGAAGGAAGCCGGCATCAAAGTTCTCCTGTTTGACCGCATGATCAATTGCGACCCGAGCATGTACGAGGCTGCCGTTGTCTCCGACATGGCCCAGGAAGGCATTAACTCAATGAAATGGCTGCAAGACCAAAAACTGCCGGAATACAATGTCATACATATTCAGGGCGTAATGGGTTCGGACGCGCAGATCGGCCGCAGCAAAGCGTTCTCAGACCTGGTCTCGGCCGGCAAAATGAAGTGCGTGGCCGAGCAGACGGCCGAATGGGACACAAACAAGGCCCAGCAGTTTGTAACGTCGGTCATCAATTCCGGCGCGAAATTCAACGTTGTCTACGCCGAAAACGACGATATGGCGAAAGGCGCCGTCGCCGCCCTTGACGCCGCCGGAATTACCCACGGCGTCGACAAAGACGTTATCATTATGAGCTATGACTGCAACAAGTGGGCCCTTAAGGAGCTGCTCGCCGGCAACTGGAACTTTGACCAGCAGTGCAGCCCGTTCCAGGCTTCCACCATCGACGGGATGATCAAGCAGCTTCAGGCCGGCCAGCCGCTTGCGCAGAAGAAAGTTATCTCCGAGGAAAAGGGCTTTGACGCCAGGACGATCACACAGGCCGACGTCGATAAATACGGCCTTGGCAAATAAGTAATCGCCGTGTTTGTATTAAATTCGCGTTAAGTGATACGGTGCGGAGTAGGTGGATGATTTCCGCATACTCCGCGCCGTTTTATGTTTATACGGAGAGGCGCTCAATGCAAAACGACAGCATTGTCTTGACCATGCGAAATATAAATAAAGCGTTTCCGGGCGTCCGGGCCTTGCAAAACGTGGATTTTACCCTCCGCAAAGGCGAGGTCCACGGCTTAATGGGCGAAAACGGCGCGGGCAAGTCCACCCTGATCAAGGTTTTAACCGGCGTCTATCCAAAGGACGCCGGCCAGATCAACTTAGCGGGCACAGACAGGGCTATAACCATCAGGTCGCCGCAGGAAGCGCAGAATCTGGGCATTAGCACGGTCTATCAGGAGATCACGCTTTGCCCCAACCTGTCCGTGGCCGAAAATATGTTTATAGGGCGGGGCAAATACAAGTTTGTAAACTGGCGCTCAATCGAAAAAAAAGCCGGGCAAATACTTAACAACCTCAATATTCCGGCGCGGCCCGCCCAGCAGCTTTCCAAATGTTCGCTGGCCGTGCAGCAGATGGTCGCCATAGCGCGCGCCGTGGAATCGGAATGCAAGGTGCTGATATTGGACGAGCCGACGTCCTCGCTGGACGACCACGAGGTAGCGAAGCTCTTTTCGCTTATGCGCGACTTAAAGTCCCGCGGCGTCGGCATTGTTTTTGTCACGCATTTTCTTGAACAGGTATATGAGATATGCGACAGAATAACGGTTTTGCGCAACGGTGAGCTTGTCGGGGAATATGAAACCAAAGACCTGCCGCGCATGGAACTTATTTCCAAAATGATCGGCAAAGAACTTGACGACCTGTCCGCGCTGGAACACCGGGATATCACGCCCGCCGGCGAGGGCGCGGCCCCCGTCCCCGTTTATCAGGCGGCCGGGCTTTCAAGCGCCGCCGGCGTGAAACCTTTTGATTTTGAAATTAATAAGGGCGAAGTAAACGGGTTTACCGGCCTGCTCGGCTCCGGGCGCAGCGAAAGCGTCCGCGCGATTTTCGGCGCGGACAGGGTTACAGGCGGCAGGGTGAAAGTGGACGGAAAACCCGTTAAAATAACCAGGCCCATCGACGCGATGAAGCAGGGGATAGGCTATCTTTCGGAGGACCGCAAGGGCGACGGCCTGATCGCGGAATTATCCGTCCGGGACAACATCATCTTCGCCATGCAGGTTTTAAAAGGCATATTCAGGCCCATCCCCCAGGCCGAAGCGCAGGCCTTCGCCGAGGAATACATAAAACTGCTTGATATAAAAACGGCTTCGGCGGATACGCCGGTCGGCTCCCTTTCCGGCGGGAACCAGCAAAAGGTCATTCTGGCCCGCTGGCTGCTCACGCACCCGAAATACCTTATTCTGGACGAACCCACGCGCGGCATAGACGTCGGCACAAAGGTGGAAATTCAAAAACTCGTGCTGAAGCTTGCCCGGGACGGCATGAGCATCACGTTTATCTCATCCGAGATAGACGAGATGATCCGCACCTGCTCGCGGCTTATCGTCATGAGAGACCGCGACATCGTTGGCGGGCTGAGCGGCGCCGAAATAACGCAGGATAACATCATGCGCACAATTGGGGGTGCGGTTAAGAATGAATAAGCTCAAAGCGATAGGCAGGTCCCAGCTGATCATCCCGATACTCGCCCTTCTCGCGCTCGTTATTTTTAACCTGATCAGGGATCCCGGCTTTTTTTCCATACAATTCCTGACAAACAACCAGGGGAACACCGTTCTTTCGGGAAACCTTATCAGCATTCTGAATTCGGCGTCCGAGCTCGTGATTTTGTCAATGGGCATGACGCTGGTAACATCCGCCTCGCGCGGGCAGGATATCAGCGTGGGCGCGGGCGCGGCCATCGCGGGGGCCGTTTTTGTCAGGGTCCTGCTCTCCGGTACGGTCAGCTGGGGGCTGATAGCCTTCGCCTTTCTGGTAGCCTGCGTCGTCGTTATGATTTTCGGCGCGTTTAACGGCACGCTGGTCGCCGTGTTCAAAATTCAGCCGATGATCGCCACGCTGATATTGTTCACCATCGGCCGCTCAATCGCCTATTGGATCAACGGCGGCGCCACCCCGAACGTCGCCGATATCCGCGTGAATTATATCGGCAACTTCATTCCGGGCATCCCGGTTCCCACCCCGATTCTGGTTGTGATCATATGCGGGGTCATCTTTGCCTTGGTCTTAAAATTTTCCAATCTTGGCATTTATACCCAGTCCGTCGGCTCAAACGAGGAAGCCTCCCGTTTGAACGGCATCAGCTCTGTGCGGATTAAAATACTGGCGTTTGTGATACTGGGCGTTTGCGTCGCCGTCGCGGGGGTTCTCAGCGCCGGCAGGATGGGCATGATCAATCACGAAACCGTCCTTCTGGGGGTAGAGATGGACGCGATCCTCGCGGTGGCCATCGGCGGCAACGCGCTCTCCGGCGGAAAGTTCAGCATGGTCGGCACGGTAATAGGCGCATATGTGATTCAGGGCCTGACGACCACGCTCTACGCGATGAAAATCCCCTCCACCGACGTGCGGGCCTATAAATCGGTCGTCATCATAGCGATTGTCGTTATCGGCTCGCCGGTTGTCAAGCGGGTCGCCGGCCGGCTTTGGGGCAGAGTGTTCAGGAAAAAAGAGGCAACAGCGGCTTAGAGGCCAGCGCCGCGTAACATCTAAAACTTTACACTTTGCCTGCGCAAAGAACAGCATATTTAATGCGTGAACTGGATTGCTTCGGGCGCGTACGAGCGTGGGCCGGAAGTCATTTGCCCTCGCAATGACGTGGCTGCAAGCAGCCACATGCCTTCCCTACCGTCATTGCGAGCCCAATTGCGCTTCGTATACTGATACGTATACGGGCGAAGCAATCCAGTGGGATTTGTAAAGATTTAGATGATACATTGTACTAGCAATCCCCGTCATCCCGGGCTTGACCCGGGATCTCAGATTGCGAACCCGGCCCGCAATGACGGGGCCAACAGGAAGGAAAGGTAGTATGCCAGAAAATAACGCTTCAGCCGCCGGCGCCGCGGGGCGCGGGCGCAGAGAACCCCTCACCGACACCAATTTGCTGCTGACAATAACCGTGTGCATATTCTTCGGAATGTACATATTGGCTATGGTCATTTGGGGCGGCGGCTTTCTGAACCCGCAGCAGTTCCTTGACCTGTTCAACAACAACGCGGCGCTTATTATCGTATCCTGCGGGCTTACCGTCGTTATGGTCGCGGGCGGCATAGATATTTCCGTGGGCGGCATCACCTGCCTGGTGACAATGTCCTGCGTGGTCTATCTCAACGGCTCCGGCGCAAACGTCTGGGGCGCGCTGATTATGGCCCTGTGTATCGGCCTCGCGTTTGGGCTTATGCAGGGGTTTTTGATATCCTATCTGGAGATTCAGCCCTTCATCATCACGTTGGCCGGCATGTTCTTTTCAAAGGGGCTGACGACGATGGTCAGCGCAAACCCGGTCACGGCGGCCAACGACAGTTTTACCGCGCTTAGGAACGCGCGCATAGAAATCCCGTGGAAACTGCTCGGTTCCTATGGAAAAACGGGCAATTTCATCCCCGCGCGGATAGAGCTCGGGGTTATCATCGCGCTGATCGTTGTGGCCGCGATTTTTATCATCCTGAGATGGTCAAGGTTCGGGCGCAATCTCTACGCCATAGGCGGCAACAGCCAAAGCGCGCTGACGCTCGGCATAAACGTGAAACGCACAAAATTCTATTCCTATCTGCTTTGCGGGCTGCTGTCCGGCATAGCCGGCTACGCCTACCTGCTGCATACCGGGGCCGGCAACGCCTCAAACGCCACGATGTATGAAATGAAAGCCATCGCGTCCTCCATTATCGGCGGCACAATGCTGACCGGCGGCGTGGGCAACGTGATGGGCACGCTGTTTGGCACGCTCACGCTGGTGACAATAAATTCCATCGTCGTCACGTCCGGGCTTTCAAAGCCGTGGTGGCAGAGCATAACCACCGGCGCGCTGCTGTGTTTCTTCATTTTGCTGCAAAGCGTAGTCCTGGCGCGGCGCCGCGGCGGTTTCAAGCTGGCCCTCCCGGAATGGCTGAGGTTTAAAGGCGGGCAGAAAGGCGGAGGCAGCAGCGCGGGCGCGGACGGATAGAGGCTAGTACAATGTATTATCTAAATCTTTACAAATCCCACTGGATTGCTTCGCCCGTATACGTATAAGCATACGAAGCGCCATTGGGCTCGCAATGACGGTAGGGAAGGCATGTGGCTGCTTGCAGCCACGTCATTGCGAGGCAAATGACTTAGCGGCCCACGCCCGTATGTGCCCGAAGCAATCCAGTTCATACATGTAAAGGCGCTGTTCTTTGTACAGGCAAATTGTAAAGTTTTTGATGTTACGCGGTACTAGATAAAAGAAGAAGCTAGAGGCTAGATAAAACCGGCTACCGCACTCGTAGGACGCGATGCCCACATCGCACCGTTTTACAAAGGCGGAACGGTCAAGACCGTTCCCTACAGCGCCGGTTTTATCCGGCCTCCGGCCTCTGCCCTTCCCCCCCCTTTACAAAACGAACGCCCTATGCTATAATCTCATCATCAATCCCGCAGGTGTAGCTCAATGGCAGAGCTCCAGCCTTCCAAGCTGGTCACGTGGGTTCGATTCCCATCACCTGCTTGATACAAAAAACCGCTTGAAATCAAGGTTTCAAGCGGTTTTTTATGTTCCGGTTTTTCACTGAATACGCGCGATTCGGGCAATTTTTGGAACGCAAAACGATAGACAACATATTATAGCTGTAGACAAGAAACCCTGCGGAGCGTGCGCGATGGATGTGAACGATCAGGCTGCCATACGGAAGATGAACGGCGGGTTCGCCGAAATGACGTTTGACCAGACGCTTGACCGGCGGGCCGCGTTTAAAAAAGGCCGGGCGAAAGGGGCGGCGTTCGCGCTGCTGCCGCTTCTGGGGCCGGGCGTCATATCCATGCTGGCCAACAACGACGCCGGTGGCATGATCGCTTACACGATGACTGGCGCGGCCTTCGGCATCAACTTTTTTATACCGCTGCTGTTTCTGTTCGCCCCTATCTCATATATGATCCAGGAATTTTCCATGCGGCTTTCGGCGGTGACGCAAAAGGAATACCGCGAGCTGATCCGCGAACGCTTCGGGCGCGGCTGGTCGTATTCCAGCGTCGGAATGCTCGCCGTCTCCAACATAATGTACACGATAACGGAATTTATGGGCATGACGGCGGGGCTTGCGCTGCTTGGCCTGCCGATGTGGTTGGCGGACGCGGTCTCGCTGCTGCTGATAGCCTCCGTCACGCTCTTTGTCGGGTACTCCGGCAAGGAGCGCCTTACGCTGTTCGTCGGCGCGGTCAACGTGGTGTTTATTATAGTCGCGTTTATGACGAAGCCTGGCCTGGCGCAGCTTTCCCAATCGTTAACAACGCTGCCGGACATAGCCCGCGGTTTCGGCCGCGGCGATATGCTGATATTCCTGCTGGCGACGCTGGGCAACACCATAGCGCCCTTTATGCTGTATTTCCAGAACAGCGCGACCATCGACAAGGAGCTGACCGCGCGCGATATAAAAAGGGGCCGGCTGGACATAAAAATCGGCTCGGTCCTGCAGCCGCTGTTCGCGGCGGTCGTCGTAATCTGCGGCGCGGCGCTGATGAACGACGGCGTGGCGCGCAGCGCGGCGGATATCATCAATTCGTTCACAAAGCACATCGGCCCGGTCGGGGGCGGGCTTTTCGCCCTGGGCCTGTTCGATTCGGGCTGGCTCGCGGCGATAACCATCACGTTCGCCACGTCCTACACCGTCGCGGGTGCGTTCGGCTGGAAGCGCAGCCAGAACTGTAAAATAAAGGAAGCGCCGCAGTTCTACGGCATCTTCTTCGGCAGCCTGCTTATCGGCGCGGCCGTGATGCTGGTCCCCCGCCTGCCCCTGGCCATGATGGCCGTGTTCACGCAGATCATCTGCGCCTGCATCATGGCGCCGGATATCGTCATGCTGGTCAAACTTACGGGCGACAAAAACATAATGGGCGCGTTCGCCAACTCCGGAACGCGGCAGGCCATAGGCTGGCTGCTGGCCGCCGTTTTCGGGGCGATGGCGGTTGTGACGGTGATAACATGCCTTTAAAAACGCTGGTTTCATACTTGCTGATTATGGATTGCCTTATCGGAAGCGGCGTTCCGTTCGAGCTCAGTTTTACCCCCGGCACGCGGAAAGACGCCGAAACGCTGCAATTGACCATCCATATCAGCCCGAAAAGCGCGCTGACCATCCAGCTGGAATAGTGAAACGAGTCACTAACCGGCTCCGCGCGCATATATTTACGATAGGACAACCACGCAAAAGAGGTGAACGGCATGGACGGCGGCGACAACCTGATGGCCGCGCTTTATTCGAACGACATATTCCGGCGGATTTTGACCAACCAGCCGGTTTCTTTGGCCGATTTCAACCTGGTGACCGGCCTTCTGGTTTACAACAACATCCCCTACGACGTCTCCTTCGATTCCGCCACAAGGAAGCTCGCGCCGGCCCTCCAGCTCACCGTCCGCATCAACCCGACGCGGACGGAAGTGCTGGTCGTCCCACTCGCCCCCGGCTCTACGGCGTTTACGCCGAGCCCTTAACAAAAATATCTGGCGTTTTCAGGAACGCTGTGTTATAATGGTAAATTGAAAATTGTTTACCGAAAGCGCAGGCGGACAAGCCCTTGGATACAAACGAAACAGACGCCAAACCGAACCCGGCGGGCGGCTCGCACAGGCGCGCCATGCTCACGGACACACTGTTTTACCTGGTCGCCAAGTCCATCGAGGCCGTCGTCGGGGTCGTCACGATCTCGCTGTACACGTATCTGTTCGCCCCGGCGCTGTATGGCCTGTTCACGCCGCTGAACATCGTGATAACGTCCGGGGCGATGCTGTGCATACAGTGGCTCTCGCAGCCGGCTTACCGCTATTTGAGCGAATACCAGCTAAACGGGCGGCTGAAGGATTTTTATTCCACGGCGTTTTTTCTGTGGCTGACGGTCAACGGCGTGGCCGCGGTTCTGGGCGGCGGCTTTGTGGTTCTGGCGAACACCGCTTTCGCGGGCAACGGCTGGTTCAGGGCGTTCAACGCCGATTACCCCGCGAGCTGGCTGATACTGGCGATAATGATGTTCGTCTCCTACAACTCGGCCCAGGTGCTGACGTCCCTGCTGGCGGCGCACCGCGCGGTCAAGCTGAACCTGTTTATATCGGCGTTTTCCGTGACGGGCAAGCTGGCCGGGGTACTCATCCTGTCCCGCCTGTTCGGCCCGCGTATACAGTGGATCATGCTTTCGTGGTTCGTCTTTGATTCCTGCACCTGCGCGATAGCCCTGTTCCGGCTTAAACTGCCGGGCTATATCTCGCGCCGCGCGTTTTCGCCGGATATCCGCCGGAGCTTTATCGTATACGGCGTGCCGCTGATCGGCAACGTGCTGACCATCACGATACTCGGCAGTTCCGACCGCTTTATCATCGGCCATTTCGACAGCGCGGCGGACGTCGGCGTGTACACGATGAACTACTCCATGATATCAGCCGCGTTCACGGTGCTTTCGTTCGCGGTGATGCGCGGCACCTACCCAACAATACTGCGGGAATGGAGCGCGGGCAGGCAGGAGGACGCCAAGCGGCTGATAAGCCACGCGGTGCGCGGCTTTCTGCTGATTGAGATACCGGCGGTGGCCGGGGTGGCCGCGCTTTGCTGGCCGATGGCGCACGCGCTGTTTAAACACGATTACGCGGCGGGTTTCCTGGTGATGCCGTTCGTGGCGGCGGGCATGTTCTTCTCCGGCCTGACCGAGTACAGCAACAAACCGTGGGAGCTGGGGGCGCGCACGCACATCATCATGCGCAACGGCCTGATCGCCGGGGCGGTCAACATCGCCGCGAACATCTTCCTCGTGCCGCGCTACGGCTACATCGCCGCCGCCTGCACCACGTTCGGCGCGTTCCTGTTCCTGTATATCCTCAGCAAATCCGGCAGTGTCAGGCATATCAAATGGACGCTTTCGCCGCTGGTGTACGTCCGCATAGTGTTCAGCGCCGCCGTGATGGCCGCCGCGGTTTATTTTATGGGGACGCATGTGCGCAGCGTCGTCGGCCTGATAGCCGCGGTGCTGGCCGGCGCGGTGATTTACGCGGCCATGCTGTTTGTCACGGGCGAGATACGCGCGGAGGCCGGGATGGTGGCGAAGAAGCTGGCGAAACGCTGACGACCTAGTACCGCGTAACATCTAAAACTTTACACTTTGCCTGTACAAAGAACAGCACCTTTACATGCATGAACTGGATTGCTTCGGGCATATACGAGCGTGGGCCGCCAAGTCATTTGCCCTCGCAATGACGCGGCTGCAAGCAGTTACATGCCTTCCCAGCCGTCATTGCGAGCCCAATGGCACTTCGTATACTGACACGTATACGGGCGAAGCAATCCAGTGGGATTTGTAAAGACTTAGATAATACATTGCACTAGAAACATGAGATTGCGGGTCAAGCCCGCAATCTCACGCCTTTGACTAATTTTAAATCAACTGTGAATAGGATTTGACTTATGACACCCGTACTCATCATCGCCAACATCTTCCCCCCGTCCGGCGGCTCCGGCGTGCAGCGGACCTCGAAGTTCGTCAAGCACCTGCGGGCGTTCGGCTACGAGCCCGTCGTGCTGACGCGGACGGTAGGCCGCATGGCGCTCAAGGACGAGAGCCTGTTCGCGGACATACCCGAAGGCGTCCGCATAGAGCGCGCGCCGGACTGGGATTTATC
>JGI20166J26741_11775140_pt1 | contig 10337 bp, 12 predicted proteins | sample TergutCu122P5_FD_26741 | JGI IMG/M metagenome (IMG submission 26741) | reverse complement strand
GGCAAACCACCCCTGGACTTAAAAATTGCCTAGGAAATCCTGATACAGGATCACCAGGAGTCTACGCAGACTCGAAGGAGTTACTACTACTACTACTACTTGTAACATATGTAGGTGTTGTCATCCCCCCACACACACACACACACCTACACACACATTTATCTTGTCATTCGTCCCAAATTGAATTGTGGCTTCACAGTTCTGTTTCATTACAATTGCACATGACATGAAGTGTGTAATGTTAGTCCAGTTATTGTTTATCTTCACCTGTAAAGCATGCTTTTGTGTTCCTGTAAACTCCCTTCCTGACATCACTCTTCATTGGTAGTATTGATAATTTTGGTTGGTTTTTCACCTGTTTAATAATTCCATAATGACTTGACATTGTAGTGCATGAGAAAATACAGAGGAGAGAGTTCGACACTTAAAAAAATTCTTTACGCTGAAATGTGCCTATTTGAAATTATAGACAAATGATTTGCATGGCTTATTTGTGTGTGTGTGTGTGTGTGTGTGTGTGTGTGATATCTTGTGATTGTGGTTGCTGTGGTTATAACTCATGTAGGGTATAATAATAATAATAATAATAATAATGCACCCTGTTGGCCATAGAACTGCATATGATCACACTAATTTGTAAGTGCTAGGGTAAATTGCTTTGATACCTTGTTGAGATCTTGACCACCAGAAGACCACCACCTAATAACTATGAGGCAGGAATAAATTTAAATGGATGAAGTGGTGGTGGTGGTGGTGGTGGTGGTAGTAGTAGTAGTAGTAGTAGTAGTAGTAGTAGTAGTAGTAGTAGTAATGATCTTAGGGAATATAATGAATTTCCTTCCCCTGACTGAGCCTAATCCTGACAGTCTGAGATAGGTGGTTTCCCAGCACTTAGGTAATAAGGGGTGTGTTTAAGATGAAGGTAATAGGTTGTGGTGGTGATTGTGGGTCTTAGTATTATTTGTTGAGTTCAGCACTTAAATGTGTATATAAAACTTGTGTGCCAGATTTTCAGTTAGTCATCCATTTGTTACTAATTGTAGGAGATCAAAAGTATGGCACTGAAGTGGCTTCCAATGACAGTGTCCATTCCCAGTTTTGTGAAAATTTTGCCTGGTTTAAAAGTCCAAACGTGTGTGCACACATGCAGCTTGGCAATTTCATGAGCCTGCTTTCTTTCATTCACAAAGGGAGTTAGGCTGATACAAATATTTGTTTTTTAGTATTTTTGCATTTTACAAAATTAACAAGTCAAAATTCATGTTATTAGTGCACTTGTGATATTGACAGTATAGTAATGAATAATAGATTGGTTTCATGGATAACTACTTCGTTCTATTTTCATTTGCAGAAACACCAGGTTATGGTGGAGGTTATGGGAAGCCAGAGTATGGTGAGTATAATGTTGAATTTATTTCTAAGCGAGGTAAAAGTGTCTTTATATAAACCACTTTATCCCATACTTGAGAGAGAGATGTAGTTACAATGCTGGGCAGTTCTTGCCTTGATGCTATGAAGGAAAGTGCCATAAAATGTGGAACTAATGCATGTACACTTTGTCGAACAAAAATCCATCGGCCTGAAATTTTCTAAGTCCTGAACTGGAAGTCACGTGACATACAGTTGCCATCATAATTTGAGTTGTTTTACTTTCCCCATATTTGCGCATTCGTGGCGTTTCTGTGTCGTCCTTTCATGGTTTAAAAAGGTGAGTAGGGAATTACCAAAAGCTGAAAACTGACCTGGCTGTGACAGTAGTCATTAACCCTGAGTTGAGTGGAGGCCGAATCCCTCTGCTGTTCCGTTCTTAGAGTCATCAGGCGTAACCCAGGCGGTTGAACGCGTGCTAGCATTATCCTTGGGAAATAAACTATGTTGATTCGAGTCCCACTATCGGCATATTTCTTTATGTAGCCGAGGCAGTTGAACACATGCTAGCAGTAGCCTTCAGAAATAAACTATGTTGATTTGAGTCCCACTATCAGAATATTTCTTTATGTAGCCCAAGCAGTTGAACGCTTGCTAGCAGTAGCCTTTGGAAATAAACTATGTTGATTCAAGTTCCACTATCAGCATGTTTCTTTATGTAGCCCAGGCAGTTGTACGTGTGCTAGTAGTGGCCTTCGGAAATAAACTATGTTGATTCGAGTCCCACTATCGGCATATTTCTTTATGTAGCCAAGGCAACACACAACACTCACAAAAGACAGACATGCATGCCCCCGGTGGTATTTAACCCATAATATCAGCAGGCGACGGGCCGTAGTCTGCCCAGCCACTGGGACCCGCGAAGTATTGAACTTGCACACAGAAAATGAAAATTAATACTTTCGCTCTTAAATGGCTGTTTTCAGAAATTGACCACTTTAATAAAAAGTCCAGAACCCTTCTGCTTCGACCACTGATTTCATTCGTGTCACAGACTCAATCAGTGATCGAATGTAACACGGAGATGAAGCAACTTCATTCCTCGCGTGACACAAGGGCCTATAGCTCATCACTATTTCTGGGAGGGAGGAGAGGCCAGGTTTCCTGCATTGTCAATTTCACCCCACTCCACATATTCTCCATGGGGTTCACTTTTATGACAGTATTTGCCTTGTAGAGGGATTCAGCCTCCACTCAACTCAGGGTTAATGACTGTATTGTCACAGCCAGGTCAGTTTTCAGCTCGAATTATGATGGCAACTGTAGATCACGTGACTGCCTGACAGGACGTACGAAATAGTAGGCCGGTGGATTTTTGTTCGACAGAGTGTACATGATGCCTGTTTTATACACTTTTCTATTAGTATGGTCGTTGTATATAATGCATTAAGGAATTTGGAAGTTACGTGAAGGAATGGCTAACTGTTCCAGGTTTTGATGGTCCCCAGTTCTGTAGTACTGATAGTGAGTAATGATGAGAGCTTTTTACAGAACATCTTTAGAAATGGAAATGGATAACTGTTGTGGGCTTTAGCAGAAAAAACGCTACATTGCCATTTTTGGTAGTCTCAGCATTGAATAATGACAGTGGTCTTCACACACCGTTGCCAAGTAAAGCTGTCATGTCAGCATTTTAGTGGTAACAGTATTGAGTAATGATGGAATTTTTATAGAACAGTGTTACCCCTTTAACCCGGGAGAGGTGGCGACTACTCATTATCTTTATGAGGTGGCATGGGGGATTTCATGACCCCATAGAAAAGAAACCATTTCTTTCTACATATGAGTAACTTTTCACATGTATTTATGCCTATACGTTTATATTTGTAATACTCTAGCGTGTTACTTGAATTTATACCCAAATTACACAACAGTTCTCAAATTCTGTGGTGGTGGAATAGTTTTCCACTTAGTTGTACCATCTTTCCAAACTATGGTACATAATCTTTCATAAAGGGGAAGTTCGTCTTCACTAACACTGTCTTCACTTTCATCTCCACTTTGTTCGGTACCACTCTGATAATCACAGATTTCTAGTTCGTCTTCACTTGCACTGTTTTCACCCCCTAGCGTTTCTTCCTCCTCTTCTACAGCCTGAAGAAGTTTCGTAATTCTATGAACACACTCTTCGTAACTCATTTCTTTCTTGTTGAATGCATAAAACCATCTTGAAAATATAAAAAATAAAAACTGATATATTGAAACTATCTTGTTGCATCAGAAAGTAGTTACTAACTGAAAGCATTTATTGTACTAAACTCATACTACTTATGCATTCATAATTCTATCTGAAGTGATTGCACGGGGCAGAAAAGGGCCCTGAAGGAACACAACTATACATTTCTTCCGTTATCTCTAATACCTGCAGTTCTAAGAAGATGTCAATGACGTCTAAGATAAGAGGAGGAATGTATCTTGTTACTCACTGAAAGCATTTATTTTACTGAACTCATACTACTTACACATTCATAATTCCATCTAAAGTGATGGCGCAGGGGAGAAAAGGACCCCAAAGGAACACAACTACACTTTTCTTCCATTATCTCTAATACCTGCAGTTCTAAGAAAATGTCAGTGACATGTAAGATAAGGGGAGGAATGTAGCAAAAGGTATGTGAACTGTCTGGTTTTAATTCCAAGAAATATGACAACTGCAGAAAAATGAATTCTTGTGGGGTTGAAATATCCCCCGCGCCACCTCTCCCAGGTTAAAGATGAGGCCTGTCTGTTTTGTATAAGGACCTGGTGCCTGCTCCGCAGTAAACACTGTCCACCACATAGAGGTGTATGCGTGATTTCAGACCATCACGAAGTAGATGAGAACTGCACTTTTCTGGATTATTACATAGCAAGTAGTAATTTTTACTGACATTCAGGACCTGTTGGTCCCTTCTTCAAGGGTCAAGCTTCCCCCCCCCCCAGACAATGGTACTGATAGTTTGTCCCAAAATGTCAGTAAGAAATTACCACTACTGGTTACATTATAAGCCAGAAGAGTGCAGTTCTCACTCTCCACCTCAGTTACGCAAAACCGGTCTCTTAATGTTGTATGAGGCAAAAGTTGTCACTTTTTCTGAGATCCATACCCGACACATAAATGCAATGTGAGTACCATATTTAGAGTTTTTTAATGTTAAACCTGGTGGTACTAATGTAACTACTAGGCTTTAGGAGGTTAAGGAAATTTTTTTCATTAATATGTGAATAGGCATAATTGCAGAGTATTTAATATTTGTGGAACACTGCTATGGAAAACTGTTCTAATATTTCGGTAGTTGTGATTCAGTCCTTTACAAAATGTTCTGAATACAAGTAGTTTCAGTATTGAATTATTATAATGGCTTTATACAAAGAGCATTGCTAACAAAGAAGATTCTCTTCATTTTTTGGTTGTTTCATCAGTGAATGAGAAAGTCATTACAGAACAATCGTAGGTAATGTTGTTATATTAGCATATTGGTGATTAAATTGAATGATGATGAAGTCATCACAGAATGTTAAAGAGAAAAGCCTCTTACATCTGTGATCTTTTGAAGACTGGTAACTGAATTTTATGTTTTAAGATCAAAGAGGAATATGATAGATGGAGATAATAAGTACTGAGAAACATGGCAATGTGTGCCAAGCGTTTTTGCACATTGATGACATGTACCATGTATGCTGGAGATGGGATGTAATGTAAGAGCATTAAGCATGAGTTTTATCTGTTAGTAAATGAAATTCCAGTTTGGAAGGCTTTATAAATATTGATGTGACTAGTAACAGTGCCTTCTGTGAGTGAGCAAGGCACATCAATGTTGCACCTGTATTATTTTCATGCTGACATTTTATTTATTGCAATTTGAAACGTACGAGTGCATAATTCCATGCAGAGTTTCCTAAGAGCGTAATTGTTGGCAAGCACAATATTTTGAATTTATATACACGTGTGCACACGTATTAGAATCGTATAGTGAAACAAAAATTACGATCGTAATGGATATATCAGACAAAATGTGGCAAAGAAGTGACAGTACTTGGTTTACCATGCATTGCCTGATTGCATATGAGATAAAATGTGTATCTGAAAATGGAAATATTAGAAAGAAGAAACTTGTGAATTTTCATCTCCCTTGTCCTGTACAAATAGGATATTTAAAGTTCGGCTGCAGTAGACATTTTGAGCATTGAACTGTGAACCTTTTCACCACTTGATTTTGTTTCCAGGTATTTGGGTAACTTACTGAATCAACAGGAGGAAGGTAAAATTTTAATAAAATCTTCCATTATGTAAGAAGTAACTATTTGTGAAATACTGATTTAAGAAAATAGGAAATCTTTATTGCCATGGCACTACCATTTCAGATTTATTTTTAAACTGGGAAGGTATTTAAGTTTTCTTTAAAATGAAGAATCCCAGTGTAATAAAATGGGTTATTTTCAATGTAAAATTAAATTTTTAGTTACTGACATTGTGAAGTAATGTTACATACTCGAGGATTCCGTGAAAATTTATTTGAATGACTTTTTGTGCTAAAATCAGTAAATGTAGGTAAAAAAATATTTTGATCGACATACTGTATTCTTAATGTATGTACCACGGTAGATCAGTAAGGTCGGGTTGGTATCATGATTAAGATGCTGTTCATTTGTATCCACTGTGAGATAGCACTAGCTTATTGTACTCTTACATATAATTGAACTGGTTGTAGTTTATTTCTTTGTCATTAATCATGGTAACTGGTTTTGGACTGGATGCAAGTCTGTAGCTTTGAGTTGGTCACATTATTTAACGCTGCTACCACTGTGTGTTTGAATGGTGCAAAAACATGTGCACAGGTTATTTCTCGCTGTTGGTCGTTTTATTGTGAATGCTGTGCCAGCATGCTTGCTCTTTGAGATAACTGGGTTGATATCAGTAAACATACATGACTGGTACGAAGCTCATCAGATGTAAGGAATGAATTCAGAAGTCATATCACATTTAAAGATCTTTTGAGGAAAAATTGTTGTATGATTATGTTTAATATTTGAGGTTTACTTGTGGGCATCTGGGTTGTGGCATTTGGTAGAAGGTGAAAGCAGCATTTCCTTTCCTTTCTGTGGGTGATGCCCTCAGTGGGCATATTGTGTGGAAGAAGTTTGCTACTCAGACCAACATGTCTGGGTTCCTGAGAACAGACAGTGAATTGGGATCCTTTATCTCCATGTAACCCATCCCGCTGTGTTATATACAAAACCATTAAGTTCATCTGTTGAACACAAATTACATAAGGTGAGTCAGAAACACCTAATGATTTTTTTTAAATGCAGTAACATAAGGCCAAGTGGCAACATTTTATTAAAATTGGTAGATATGTGTCATGTCCATGGGAATGCATGTTAATCATTATTGTTTGAATATAACACACTGTGGGGGACTGCTGCATTGTTAAGAACACTACTGTAGTTGCAATGGAAACATAGTCATAACATGTTTTGGTGCATCTTTAGGGAACCCTTGAATACGCTCCCAAATGCACTCTTTTAATTCATTGATATTGGCAGGAGGTATATTGCATGTGATGTAGCCTCAAAGGAAGTGGTCTGGTACTGCAAGGTAGGCAGGCAGGGTGGGTGGGCTAGGTGTGAAAAACATGATGGCATCTGAAATTTGAAAACCAGCTTGTTTGCTAAGCAGCACTTCATGCTGGTTCATAGGACAACGTTCCCAGGCAGACTGTTTTGTTTTTCTGCATACATCACCTGTCCTGCCCACTTGCCTGATCTTGTAGTACCAGACTACTTTCTTTGGGGCTACGCCCAAATCAGGGTTCGCGAAATATGTCTTGCCAGTGTTGATGACTTTAAAAACTGTGAGTTTGGGAATGTTTTCAAGGGTTCCCTTAAAGATGCTAGAGCATGTTACAACTCCCATGCCATCATGGTTACAGGATTGTATTGAGTGGGATGGTGGTCACTGATGAATTGTTGTGTTCAAGCAGAAATGATAAACACGAATTCTCATGGACATGGAATGTACCTACCAGTGTTAATAGTTTTTTTTTTTTTGCCTTGCCTTACAATGTTATTTTAGTTTGAAAACCATCACGTGTTTCTGTCTTACTTGTGTTTTGGCCTTTTTATCAGGAGAACTGCATGCCATATAGTTACCTGATGTTAATCATTAAAATCATAGGCAGTTTTAACCTGTGGTTTTGAAGTTAAGGGGATTATGATGTATGTAGTTGAGGAATCCACGGGTCATATATTATAATATTGAATTGTGAAATTCATATGAACTTCTTTTCACTGCCCACTTTTCTGTCTTCAGTGCCCGGAAAAAAATTGTTTTCTGTTACAATTCCCTCTGTTCCTTCTGTGGTTGCATGGTCCAGAGCTGTGAAAGGACCTTCTCTTACTCCTGCTTGTCTGTCCAGAGAGGTCCACAAAAGGATGCCGTTTTCAAACTTCTCACTTTCACATTCACAATGGCGCTGAAAAGGGCTATTTTCCCATTTCCATTGGCCCACACAGGCTCAGGTATTCTCTCCCACTCCTGTCAGATTGGACAGACCATTTTCTCTGCAAGGTGCTTGTATATCCAGATTGCTTCCTTGCTGCTGTCACTCCAGCACTGAAGATGATGGCAGTATGTTGCTCTAAATTGTTGGTACCCACTGTTGTGATGCATGATGTTGCAACCAAGGCATTCAGCTGAAGAAATTGTTTTTATTTCGCAGTTTTCATTATTCAAAACTTTTGGATACAAAGAGTGACTTTTAGTTTATTTACCTCGAGAGCATGAGAAGAAACAGTCTGCTGTGACTGAAATATTGTCTCAGCTTGTCCAGATCAGTTTCTATCCAGTGTGGTCAGCCTAGTTCCAGTGTTTGCATGCTGTGGATTTTATGTGCTTGCCAGTTGGAACAGAGAGTTGTCTGTAGAGTTCTGTGCCAGCATGTTGAATTTCTTTGTGCCATGGTGGAAGTTCTCAAAACCTCTGTCAGCTATGTCTCCATTACTGTAAGATCCTTCTCCACCCTCTTTAAGCAAGACATTGCCAGACCAGTACGTAATTTGACTGTCTTTTTTTCCAGATGGTAATATTTTTGCATTTTAATTGCTGATTTAGGCTTCCAGTACCATAAAACACATACATAGCTTTCTGCTACAGCAGTGCCATTTTGCATTTCTGAGTTATTTTGATCCACTATTGCCATTAACAGGTGTACTGTGAACTTCATTAAACTGGGATAGTCCTTCAGGTATTGTATTTAAAGTCTCTCGTACTTGTGTTATATGTGTGTATTGTGGTGAATGAGTAATGGCCACTGTATATTTTCTTACTGCGTATGTTTCTGTAGGTGTCATGTAATGGTTTTCACTAACCCAATTTATTGAGGTTTCCCTCCCATGTCATAATTCCTGGGTCTTCTCTTTTTCTTGCTGTAGAGGTGTAAATGGTGATGGTGGTACTGTACTACTGTCATTTTCATTGTTTATTTGCTTCCTTGTAATGGTGCCATATGGAGTAATTTGATGGCCACATCCATGAGTGACATTGCAGGACTTTCACCTTTTGTTTTTCTATGATTTGATTAGTTTTGGGGTTCTGTAAGTTGCAGACTTCGGATTATCTATTTGTTCATTCTTTGTCACAATTTTGGCATGGCTTCCAACCTGTTGTGACTGCTTGAATACAAATGTTTTGTGGAACCTTTCTACTGCTACTATGTGTACAGGTGCTGAACCTAAATCACAGTTTTGTAAACCGTTGAAACGTCATGTAAAGAGTATGATGGATGTACAGGACTGACAGGCGGTTATTCCCATTGGGGAAGTTTGCAGTGGTGGTGGATAGGATGTGTATGTACCCTTTTCTTGAGCTGTAGACCCATGGGTCTTAAGTTTGCTTGGATAATTAGCTGCTGGATATAGATGAACAAAGAGCAGACTAATATGTTCTTCATGCAAACGTATTGTAAAATTGTGTTGCTGGAGGGGACTAGGACATGCACTTGTTTTTATCCTCTTCCCATTTATACAAGAAATTTCCATTTAGAGGAGTAAGTAATTTTAGTTCATCTTTATGTCGAAGAGTGAGTCCTGATAGTGTAGTTGGTATAGCGACTTGCTGTGGGCTGGATGGTCAAGGGATTAAATCCTGGTGGGGGCAAGGTTTTTCACACCCATCGAGTCTGGCCCTGGGGTCCACCTAGTCTTCTGTATAGTGTGTGCTGGCTGTCTTTTGGAGGGTAAAATGGCTCGGGTTTGGAATTAAAATGCCTATCCCTCTATAGCGCATAGGTTAGAAAGAGTAGAGCTATAATTCTGCTCCAGTTCTGGGTCTATGTGGCCTGTTTACCTTTACGACAGAGAGCTCTGATCATAGTGTTCAGGGATTGAATTTATTATAGGGGAAAGTAAACTCTTGATATGGGTCTTAAAAACAAGTGGCATATTTTGCAACATTTGTTCACTTCACACTTCTGGTGGAAACGTACTGTTATTTCTTAGTACAATAGAGAAATGCAGTTTAATTTATTTGAGATGGAAAACATGCATCAAGAAGGAAAAATCTCCATAATCTAATATTATGTCTTCCATGCAATTAGTAATACATGGATACGTTTTATTCCTACTAATTGCACATTTACCATGTTTACCTGATTGCAAGACTAATCTAGGACATTTATTCATTCAGTATTCTGTCTGACAACAGGTCCAAAGCCTCCTCCACGATTCCTCCACATAGTGCGATCTAGAGCTTCCTCCTTCAAATGAAAGTATCCTCTCTTGTCCTTAAGGTCATCCAGTAGCTTCTTACATCTTCTTCCTCATCTTTTTGTCACTTCCATCTCCCCCTTTATCTTTCCTTTGATAACTTGTTTTAGAAGGCAGTTTCTACGTAAGATATGACCAATCCAGTTAGCCTTCCGTTTTCTTAT
>JGI20166J26741_11775029_pt1 | contig 10337 bp, 8 predicted proteins | sample TergutCu122P5_FD_26741 | JGI IMG/M metagenome (IMG submission 26741) | reverse complement strand
TTTATCTAATTTAGAATGTTTTAGTAACTCTGCGTTTTTTAACGTTGTGTGCATCAGTTGGTAATAAAAGAGGGTTCAGTATTGTTGATGCACGGTGTAAACATGAACCCTAGAATGATATTTGCTGTCAAAGCTTGAGAAGGGAGAAAAATCCTCATGAAACCCGAGATTCGAAGAATGATCTTAATGAGTGCAGAATACGATTACTTACAACTGCACCATGACATGAGGTAAACGTACAGTACCTCAGGTGCTCACCCAGCTACACCAGTTAGGCTTAGGTCAGGCTGCCGAAAATTGATTGTTGGCAAGGACATGAACTTTTAGGCGTCTTCGTATGTGAAATGCGCCTCTTAGTTTCGTCATGTCTTTATCTCTCTGTCCGTCCGTCCGTCCGTCCGTCCGTCTGTCTGTCCATCGGTTCATACCCAAGGTATTAGATGTAATGTTAAAATCGTATATGTATATGCTACATATTCTACAGGAAAACGTTATGCGAACACTGCGACTGCGCAGTAACCCATGTCATCTCAAACTTTGGCTGGCATAAAATTGCGAGTTTATATTGTCTTTTTAATTATTATTATTTCATTTGTATGTTGAATGTACTGAGAAGCGAAGAATGACTGAACCTATACCTACATCTACTCCCTTTGTACATCTCCATGGCGTGCACAGTGAAAAACTTCAGATCCTGTTCTTGTGCTAGAGTAAAAACTTTTCCTCAAGACTCATCACGTAAGAACTTATACCAAACATAAATAAAGCTCAAATGAAGTTTATTCCGCAAGATGGCTGCTGTTCCCAGAATGGCCGTTTTGCAATCCAGCGCTGTAGTGCGTACTGGGTGTGGTGTGTCTTCTGAATACTGATGGAATGATCTTGGTAGACTTTCGCTGGCGCACATTAATGGTTTTATTGTTTTAAAATTATTATTGTTATTGCCATAATTATACATTTGATGATCGAAAACCTCTTTCTTCAATGGTCAACATTTAATCAGTCTGAAGTTTTACGATACCACTAGAATAACGCAACGTGATAAGAAAGCTAGTCATTCATTCGGTTGCTACATCCTTGTCTGCTGCGACTGACGACACTGTCGTGCCTTCTGAATCTCTTCTCCGACAGAATGACATCATGAACGGCTTGTAGTCACAACATTTGTCGTGCAGTGTTTGCAGTGATGTTGTAAGAAGCACACCAGAGGAGTGACTGTCGTGCATGCATATCCCTATTGTCCCTACTCCATCTGCTTTTACATTTCATCACTGGAAGCGCTAAAAGAAGAAACTAGACGCGGCCCTCACTTTAAGTGAATTCGGCAGTTTGTTCTGAAGTGAATGCACATGTGTTCGTTCTTAACCATCTCCCGTGCTTGGAACGTAACACCACATAGGTCTTACTATTGTTTTAGATTACAAGGGCTTTGTTGATGATTTAGTTCTTTTAATTTTCTATATTGAATAAAATTCTGATCTTTATCAATACGGGAGTCGGACAGAAAAAATACATTTTGAGTTATTTCTCTTCACGTAGAGGGTTTGTTGGTCTTTCTTCACAACCGTAACCAGAATATTTTCTGATCCACTCATATAAGCACAAGGAATATTTCTCTGTAGGACTCGGGACGACGGCACTGAACGGGTGTGAATGTTTTTATCCCCTTGGCACAAGAGACCACAGCAGACCAGAGACTCTTCTTTGTCAAGGCTTCAGGATCACACTCAGAAATACCACACTCAATAGAACTCCTCTGACTGAGTGATCAGTCCAACTCAGAAACCTCTACCTGACAACATACAACACTCACAAGAGACAGCTATCCACGCCCCGGCGTGATTCGAACTCACAATCCCAACAGGCGAGCAGCCGCAGGCTCACGCCTTAGACCGCGCGGCCACTGGGATAGGCTCTGTGCTTATTACTGTCTTCAAAATATGTCGATGTTGTCTGTTCTGCTTTCCGGTCTTGTGTTTCTTTTGTTCTTCCAGAAAATACTACAAAGCTGTTACGCACAGACCAAATATCCATTCATACCATCCATTACTAATTTATTGGTACTTGAATGAAATGATGGTTATTGCGTCATTAAAATAAGTTAGAGCACGTTAAGTTAATGATCATTGCAGTCTGGCTTTGAGGTCACGTACTGTCGAAATTATGAGTTTCAATTTTGAAGTGGGCTCAGTATATTTAAAAATTAAATTTAAATGCCCGTGGTAAATTTAAAATTAATATATACTTTAAGATTTAAGTAAAATACAACTATTGCTCTCAGGCAAAACGTGTTCTTGAAGAATAGCCAGGCATTCAAGTATAGAAAGACGTATCCACAAATGTTGGTATGTAATTCTAATACCTTTTAGTTAATTCGACAATGTCCACGGTTTCGTAGGTATTATACTGAAATATCACTCAGAACACGACACTTAAGAAACACAGTTTTTATTTTTGCAAAAGAATGAAAATATTTGACCTGTTAATCACGGACCTCATCAGGTGTTAGCAGTTGGAATAATAGACCTCTGAATCAAGCAGTGTGACCAGCCATCATGCTGTCTTCCGTTAGATGTCACAAATTAAAATATTGGCTCCGTTACACACATATATGCGTTAATGCATTTCAGCTTTTATGAGCGAGATTTTATGAAAACAGTGACAAGATTATTGAAATAATTTTAGTCTTCCTGCTCCTTATGGACGATTGTTTTGGAGTATAGTAGAAATATTTAAAATGGATGTTACGACCCCACCAATTTATGTACGGCCATATTCGTGGAAGCTATGCTGAAGGAAACCATGTGTCAGGCAGATGAACCACCATGGTTTGAAAAAAAAAACCTCTTTTTGTAACCTTCTGACCTATGCTTCCTACGAATATGTTTTAATGACATAAAAATACAAGTATTTAAATTGTAGAGAGCATTAATTTGCAGAGAAAGAATGCATGAACAGAGTGTACACGTTTGGCTGGCTACCCCTCTCGCAGAATAGATCTACTAATAATAATAATAATAATAAATGTAATAACAGCGCCAGTGTACCACCTCTGTCTATTAGGCAAAGGAATTTTCTCTCTCAAAAGAAACCCGTTTTTCCTATCCTAAGCGTGGTTCATGATATTCGTCAAAGTTTACAGCAAGAATGAACACCATTCTTTAAATAACGTGGTTTCATTTGACTCTGAACTGCTGCAAGACTGAAATATAATCCATTTCTTCATACAATGTTGTGGAAATTTTCACAGTTACATCTCAGCGCACTTTAAGACGTAACTGCTCAGTATGTGTCTATGTTGGTGAGTATGCACGATTTCTCTCTTCAGATTTATCATTCGTTAAGTAACCATCAAAACTTATTCGTCAGGTTGTAAGGAATAACAAAAATGTACGTACTGCTGTAATGTAATGAATCCTCATGTGCTTGTAGGAGCAGAGAAGAGAGACTTGTTTAGCTTGCTTAGGGTATGCCGTCTTGGTGAAGTAACACTTAAATTAACACGGCGTACACACAGTTATATGATACCAGATAACTTTCTTGCATGCACATGTACTCAGCTCTTGGGGGTGCAAGTGACAGTCGCAGACACTGAGTGCCATAATCACTGCACATTCCTTTAATTCGTGACAACATATTTCACAGCAATCTGCAGCCCAAACATGTAAACAGTCAAGGAGTTATTAGAACCAAATGTCTATCGTCATCATCAGTGAATGTGCTTACTCTCGTGATCCCATTGACACCAGTCAACGTTTTCGGAAACTGTATTCCACTGATAAAATTTATTAAACTTATGACATTTTCTTGGTTTATTTTGCGGGCTTCTTCTACAACCCTATTCACTCGAAACTGCGTGTATGGTAAATGTACAGAACCTGCAGTCGCAATCTTCTTTAACTTCACAACGTAACAACTGTAATATGACACATAATCATGGAGCTCGAAGTTCAACGACAATCCGTATCTTTCCCTTGCTTGTTTTCTGTTATTTGCTCATGTGCTGCTGAACGTTTTCATTCCAAGTACATTCTATATCGTTCCTCATAAGAGATAAAAGGGAGAGAGATTGCAGGTAGTAGCGTACATCGTGGTAGCGCTTGCGATTGTAACTTTTCGGAACTTCACATGAAAGTGGCTGGTTCAATGTCATTGATCTGAGACGCTGTAAAGAAAAGAGCTGAAGACTTCAAGTGCTTTGTTAAATGAAAGCGTCATGTTACAGAATCTTACACCATACCGGCAAGCATATTCGGTAGTGGGGATGGTATTTTGTGTGTTTAATGTTTGCTGTACGAAATACACCGGGCGCCATTAAAGGAAACGATTTTTGCGACAAGTTTTTTTTTTGAATATGTTTTATCTGCTCAAGGAACGAGTATGTGTCTTAATGGTCGGTATATATATATATATATATATATATATATATATATATGATGGGGTAAAGGAAGATGCCTGCAGGTGTTTGGTGGGGAAACCTAACAGAAAGAGACCAACTAGAAGACTTAGGTGTTGATGGAAAAATAATATTAAAATGGGTGTTCACGAAATAGGTTTGGAGGGCTTGGAGTGGATTGGTCTGATTCAGAACAGAGACAAGTGGGGACATGAAAGCAGTAATGAAATTTCGAGTTCCACAAAGTGCGGGGAATTTCCTGACTATCTGAAGAGCTATTAGCTTCTGAAGGACTCTGTTTCAAGAGTTAGTTATTTTACAACATTTGTGGAGAGACACGTTTGTATTAACCGGTATACCACCACACGTACGACAACAAAGACATCATGTCACAGACAAGTAGGACATGTTGATTGATGTGAATACATATGAATTTAATGTCATTAAAATGACATATAATCGCATTTACAACATATATTGCAATTTAACAGACTTCATTACCGGAGCAAATTTTCGGGACTCTTTTTTTCGTAGGAATTACATCACCTCTGCCAATGTTTTCAAAGGAAATGCCAAGTGTTTTGAAATAGTGTTTATTGCTTGCATGGATTATTATTTTCTCTTGAGAATGTCCCCAGATGTCGTGTTTGTTATCTTAGATTATGATTCTTCGAACACGCAATGATCATAACTTTTTTAAAGCCATTACTTTAAACATTAGAAAGGACACAAGCTATGTAGGATTTACCACTGGTATTGCGCTGTTTTTCCAGAACGTTTGTAAATCCTTAGAAGAAGTTATTTGTGCACAAATTACAGCTGTGGTTATGTTTGGTACATAACTGCAAGTTGCATAATCACTGCTGAATTGTGATTTCATGTGTTCATCTCTGTATTCCTTTGAGAAACCTCGTCAGGCCTAAGGCTACCCACGTGGCCGTAAGCACTATGGAGGTCCTGTGAATGCCCTGGCAGGGGAACGGAGGGACTGACGTTTGGTACCGGTGATGCTGTTTCATTTGCTTCTCTCTGTTAGTCTCTGTACTGCCGGATCAATTGGAGTTTATGAAACAGGTGTTTCTGTCAGTGTTCGGCTAGGTGTTGTGTGTTTCGGAGTGTCATCGACGGTCGTTAATGTTGTAGACGAAGTTAAATTGGGTTATTTTTTAAGACATATGAATTAGACTTGTTTCAGTAGTTTTAAAAGAAGAAAAGTTTCTTATCAAAAACCCCCTAAGACCATGTAGCAAAAATTTCAGCATTTAGGAATCGGAGAACAGCGCGTTGCATGTTGTCGTCTATTTGTTGATTGGCCGTTAGAAATGTTTCATAAATCGGAAAAATCATTACTGAGAGAATAAATGTCCTATCATGAGGAAAGGTACAACTCCTCTTTCTCAGAAGAAACTCCTATTATGTCCAATAATAATTATGTTCTATTCCACGAGGGTATGATTTATAAAAAAAGTTCAAATAATAGACCAGGTCAATCAGTACTTAATGACTGGATGGCAATAAAAATGATAAATAGAATTGGTTAAGCTTTTGTGGAAAGCAAGGTCATTGTTATTAACATTAATTTGTTATATGAAACTCTTAATGCTGATCGTTGCCAACCTTCTAGCAAAACAGTTAATTCGCCGGACAGCGTTATTTTGCAGACGATAGAAATAAAAATATCAAATCTTAATTTTGAGGACTTCGGTCGAACTCTTGGGTTGTTACGCTGAGAAGCAAGGCTATTATTTTCCGACGTTCATGTTTATAGAAGAATGCATTTTTCGCTGACTCCCCAACCCCTGGAAAAGAATGAGTTACTTTCTTTCGAAACTTCGGAAATCATTAATCCTGCAACTCAGCGTAACAACTCGGAAGACCTGCATCTTAAACATGAACTTTGTAAAAAACTCAAACCTGGCAAATATTTGTTTGCTTTCTATGTCGTAATCTGTAGAGGAGTTTCTTTTTGTCCTATTCGAATGAGCAGGGATGTGGAATTATGCGACTGTGACCTAGTTTAGGGCGATATCCCTACATTTGCATGCGACGACTGAGGGTGACATGAAATCTCTCTCGTGTTCAGACTGAGATTAGATTGTGGCACCCCTGAATATAAATAAGAAATTTTGTCACTTGAGTCAGCTTTCTCGATGTCTGGGTGGTGTTAGGGGGTAGAATCTGTGGTCTGCCTTTCACAGTTCCGGGTTTTATGACTGTGCTAAAAACGAATATGTCTCAGTAGCTTTTACAATAGCCGTCTTTTTCAGTATTGAAAATACTTTTCTTATTGTTATACAATTCCCATTCAGGGTTAAAAAATATTTTTACCTGTAAAAGTGTCATGTGATTTTAGCAAAAATTTTCTCTGCTGTTAAGGTATTAAATTTATGACTTTTAGGCAGGGGGACCGCAAAGTGCTGATTGTGCCCCAAACATAGCCGACATTCCAGAATGCAGGTAAAACTCCAGATTCTTGTGTTTATGGTTAATACAAGAAGGAGCGGCTCATTTCATGCAAGTATTTACACACTGACTACCTGAGTGGCAGAAGGAGCCTTAACACAATTAGCACGGCACGAGGGTGACGGAAGGTTTCCTCAACTTGGCTGATGACTTCACACGGAGGGTGTTGCTGCAAGGTACAACTTTCCCCTCCCCTTACGTTTCAGAAGGAAACTTTCACTAAACAACTTTCAGAGGTTAACTTTTACTTTTATTTCAGTTTCAGATTTCGAGGGGTTGCGTTTGTTGGTACACAGTGCGCTCGGACAGCATTTCCGTCGTAATTTTCTAAATTATTTGCGTAAAGATTTACACATGTGTTTTTTTTATTATATTTTGATATTATTTTCTGTATTTTGCCATTGATCAGCTGCGGTATAAATACTTGAAAGAGTAACACCCCTACGAACCTATATGTGACTTAACTTTTCGTGAGAAAAATTGTATTGGAAAAAACTCTTTTAACAGGCAGAAAGGAAAATATTAAACAGTTCAAGTTACATCGTTTGTGGTCACGGTCAAATTGTATAAGGATTTGTTTGCGTAAAGAGATATGTTCACAGATTAGAGGTATATACTAGGAAATAACATTTATTTCGGCTTCTTGGAGAAAGGTCCTGTATTAAATAATGTATTATTAATACAATATATTCTTCCTTAAGCTGAATATTAGTGCATAATTTACTTGCCGCTGAAGGCTATTTCATACTCTCGGCTGAAATAAGAATGTGCTGGTTGCAGATATCCTGCTGGCCATTATCTCCCCCCTTCTTATGCGAATTCATTGGCCGAACCCTACCGAGCTTCAAATCCAGTTTGACATCATTAAGTGGTACATCGTCCCTAACTATTTTAAATATCAGTAAACCTAAAAATGTCATTATTATTATTATTATTATTATTATTATTATTATTATTTTGTAGCAGGACACAAAGCTTAATAATTGATTGGGGGGGCGGTGGTGAATCACAGAGGGTTGTCACTGCGTCGTTGAACACACGATGACGCTAGCTTTACGGAGTGTTTTAATTTGTTCACAAATGTACCACGCTCCTTGTTAGAAACGGCATGTTTTAAATGCCACTTAATTTGTGCTTCTCACTAAATATTATTGAGATATATCAGGGGTGCTGATAAGTCCTTATCCCGACCAGGAAGGAAACAAGCTACAGCGACAGAAGGTTTTGATGTTCATGTATCCTATTTATTATCATAATTGGAGGAATATTAGTACTATTTATATATATAACAAGACTAGCATCAAACGAAATGTTCTCACCATCAAATCAAAATACATCGGGAAGTAGGTCAGGCTAAGGACTTAACAGCACCCCTGTACAAATGAGAGAGAGAATGAAATGTTTAGGGCATGTGCACACTGACAGGGAAAAATGCAATAAAAACTTTGGTTGGGAAGTCAGAAGAAACCACTTTGAAGATCCAAACAGAGATTAAAGAATGATATTAACACTTTACATCAAGCCAGTTCAACCTGTGGCTCACGGCAACATGTTGCTCGCGCCACGGTGTTATGTTGCCCGAGGAGACATTTGAAATGAGACAATGTATTGTAACCTTTTCAGTGTCAACGCCGAGATAGAACGCCGAATAGATTTTGAAAATGTATCATCTCTATGTTTATGGAGACATACATTAAATTACCAATTATTTTTATAAGAGTGTCCTAAATAGGGACAATTTAGCCTAGATTTTTAATTGAATTTGTTTGCATTTTTTCTATTATTATTAATTTATTTTTATTTCGTGCGATGTGTACAAGAATACACAGGGAAAATTATACGTAATTACAGACATACTTATTCATTCTTATTTATGTGTATTGAGTTCATGTTGCTCACATGCAGACAATTTTTTTCGAAGTTGCCGGCACCATGTTAAAGGTTGAGAGGGCCTGGTTTACAGACTAAAGGAAAATGTGAAAACACTTTTATATTCAACGCGCCCAAGTTTCCGAAAGAGCATTGCTTTGTTGCACGTCTTTCACGCTTTGTGTTTACGTGTTTTTCACGATTCTCAAAATAAGCAGGAATTACTTTTCTGTGCAGCGCGGAAAGACCCTTCTTTATAATGGACACAAGTTTGTTTTCTCTCAGGTAGGAAGAGAATGCTTAAATACTGTAGAGAGTAAATCATGATGCATTGAAATAACATTCGCTCAGTAATCAACTTGCTTTTCGTATATTTACACTTTACTGACCAAAATATTATTCCTTGTCTTAGCACACCTTTAAAATCTATTGTGAAATTGGAATCGGTATCTTGTGCTGTTGTAACTCGAATTTTCATTGTAATGACATCTTGTGGTTCTGTCGTAAGTAACTCGGATTTTAATTTGGTTTCGGCCACGATTACCAGTTTTGTTGTCGCGAATATCTATGAAGTGTGTCTTGAATCACTCAATCACATCAACTGTATTGTACAAATTTATGTTAGATAATTTGTACCAGTTGCTGTCTTCAAGGTATTTAACTTGCAACTTTTGTAGAAGGTGACGGGAATGTTTTCTGCAGTTCCTCTGCTGTACTGCTAAGGCACTTACGAGCATCTATGTGTAACGACGCAGTAAATCCTTGGAGAAGTGTAATTAGGTGATTCTGCAATAACGTCTTGTTTCTATTCGACTGGTTTATAGTGGATATTTATTGCGCATAATTGTCATAACACGCCATTGATGTTGCACAACAAGTGTACTTTTTAGACGTTAATAAATATTGCCGTTTCTTTACGTAATAGTGACTTGTAATAACTGGACAGTACAATAGAGAGAATTGAAAACATTTGACTTTGGAGTTCAATTAAATAGATACTGTGGTATAATTTACAGCATATTTAAATTCATGTTTATTTCGTTGATTTAGTGAGTCAGGTAATTATATGGCACTACGTGTCTTCTTGCATCTTCCACTTCTGGCATTACAGTCCTTGATGAATTTTAACCTCTTCTTTTAAAAAAGGCTTATCAACAAACATTTTTATGGGGTAGGGTCGTCAGCCCCGCGCCCAACTCCCAACCTGGAGGGCGAGGATATCAGTTTTATGTGGGTCATCACCTTTGATCTGTCTGTCATGGGAGGCCCTACCAGTACCTACGCTGCCGCCAGCGTAGCTCTCAGGATAATCTGACCACGCAAGCTCCACCACTACGTCAAATTAGGGATATTTCCGGGAGGTTCTGAAGATTACCAGTAGTAATAAAAGTGAGATCTCACTAACAGATTCTGTGACTTTTTAACTGTCCTTTGACATCTATCTGAAGTTACTTTATTTTTTTAATATAAGAGTTCTGTAGAAAGACTAAGTACTTTGGTGCGCCACTATTTACAAGGTGGTTCAAATATGACCGGGATTGATTTGTATGTAAACAAGCCGCACTGCGCAGCAGCTGTGCGACCTTGAGAGAGTGAAGCCACAACCTCC
>JGI20166J26741_11774807_pt1 | contig 10338 bp, 15 predicted proteins | sample TergutCu122P5_FD_26741 | JGI IMG/M metagenome (IMG submission 26741) | reverse complement strand
TGTCATTTCTTTCATGCAAATACTTTTTATAATGCCAGTCCTAAAACTTAGTAGACGCACTGTGTAATACGCATGAGTATTATTTTGGGCAATGTTCACCATCATGAATTTATCACACACAATGTTCCAGGGATTGAATCTTTTTCCATCATCAGAAGCAGGGAAGGAAAGTTTCTAAATATTTTGGCCTGTTAGAAAGCGCTACACAATTTAAAAGAGTCGTATTTATTTTAAAGCACCAGTATCGGGAAGATTTATATTTATTTCAACAGTTGAATACTTTATCTATGTCATGACAGTGAGAAAACATAACAGGTCACCATATTGCAAAAACACACTGATTTTCATATCTGATAAAAAATTTTTAGTTTATCTTAAACAATTAATAATTACCTCATCAACAGGTTTGCTGGGTGTGAAGGCAACTGTTTCGTTGAAACAAAGGCAAGCACAGTAGTGTCTGTTTGCATCGATGTCCGTCAAAACAGACACAAAGAATCGTGGTTCCTGGCGCTCTGTTGACAGAGCCCATCCCTGTGGCTGACAAAACTGTAAAACACCTCCCGTCAATAAATAGTGAATGTATGTACAAAAGACAAAACTACACTCTTCAGTATATGAGGCCAACATGTCAATGCCTTAAAAAAACTAATTTGTAAGGTTATTACCCATTCTATGCCTTCAATGAATGGTGTATCGATCCAGTCCTTCTCTGGAAAACGTTGCAATATAATGCCACTGCTTATCCCACTTCCTACAAAGCAATAAGGTATATAAGTATATAACAATATGATGTAACTACAAGAACGGTAATACAAATCGGGTATTGTGATTTGGCATTACAGCATCTGTCATCCATTGGATATCTCGCTGACGAGGCCAAACTTTTATTTGAAACCACCTTGCATGCCGACTTTCAGACAGTCCCAAAATAAGTCTGACAGCACCCCAACTTTGACAACATATTCGTGAAACAACAGTCCTACTGCTTATTTACTTACTTTCCTTCTCATGATCGTACCCTACTATTACGAAGTAATCTGCCAACCGTGACATCGCAGGCAACAACGTTGGCGATTTAGATGCATCGATTCATTTTGCCTCTCTCCATCCGTCTGCCATCTTACCATTCTCTCAGCCACTGCGCAGCCAGGCCCAAGAGATCGCTGCTTTCGACAGATCACCCGTGGCTGTTGTCGATCACACCCGCCGATCCTCTATCTTGGTGAGCACCGTGAGTGTACTGTTATCTCTGACCCAAATGCCCTGGATCGCAGATCATCTCTCTGCTTGTTGCCAGATGTGATCTGTGTTTCAGATGTTGAGATTTGTCTGGTCGTTACCTTTATAACGTACTAGATGTTGTGTGGTTATAACCCTTCATTGTCAGATACATGTGTGGATGTATCGAATTAAATTTAATCAAGTAACGTTCTCCTGAAGCGTGGCAGATTCGTGCTGGTACACTGTGCGTATGAGTGGAGGTAAAATTGTCTCAATGTTCCATCACATACCATTTATTAAAAGAAGAAAAGTTCAAGGAACGTGTTGTTAATAGGTGGCAGTAAGGCCTAAGTTTATGTTCATGGTTTGAGTTTGAAAATATTTATTTAGGCATTGCTGGATCTGATGTTAGTATAGACCATAAAATGTCTCTTGGACTTTCATAATTAAGAACTACATATATTAAAATCTATTAATGAACATGGGCGGTACAGTAGAGCAGAAACGGCGCAATCAATAGCTGTTGCTGATGTAATTGTGAAATATAGGCCTTATCATGTATTAGTAAATTTTTCATTTGCATAGGGCCTATACTACAAAGTTGGTCGTCAGCTTAATTTTTATATTTCACTGCATTATGACACTTCCAGATAGGGCTTAAAGCACAGTGAAGTAGTGCCTTCTGGGTTTTGATGCTGTGTAGGTCTGTAGATTGACACCAATGCTGTCATCTTGAAAGTGGAAGCAGCATGTTTCCCCCAAGGGTCAACATCAACTTATGAACCTACACAGTGTCAAAACCCAAAAGAACAATGCTGGTCATGAAAACCTTAAAGTTATAGTAGTGTGTAAGTTTTATTATTATCTCCACTGCCAGTTCTCTACGTCCTGTAAGTCATAGGTACAGCACACCTTCCTATTAAGATACAACTTTCATTCCAGGCAGACATAGCAAACATCCACTTGTTTGGCGTGACAGTGCTGTAGGGCCAAGAAACTTGAGAGCAGAATAATGCACTTCATAGTACTGAACACCAAGGACTCTACTTCAGAAGCCACCTATACTGACTGAGGTGTTACCCTGATTTCCTGTTCTTCCAGACAAATTGTTGAGCAGTACCTCCTTGCTTTCATGTCCTTCCTAATTTACAATTCAGTCTGACACTTCATGCAGTGCAGGAAGCATCCTTGAAGAAAACTCTCCATTTATCCTATTCTTACAACTGGTTTCCTAAGGGCCTTCCATAAAAATATTCTCGAATTTTTATTTGTCAATCAGTGCTACATTCCTTACCCAAATGGACTTACTTACCTTCCTGTGCCATGATGAAGCAACTGGTTCCTTAATACAGCCTGTTCAAAGTGCAATTGCATGATTCTCTTCCCCACTGTATCCCTCTTCTCACTGATTTAATGATGGTTCCTGTAACCAGCCAGGCGACTCACTGTTACGTGGATGGTTGATCTTTAAACCACTTATAAATTTTGTCTCAGCCATGGGTGTATAAGATATAGTTTTGGCTGAAGCTAACATACGCTGAGGTGTCATCTGCTTGACACTGTTGGGTAGGCAGAGGATATTTGTTGAATCAATTACTTACCTGCAACACCACATGGATTTTGTGTTGTCTTTTTAAAATTTAATGGAGTTCATCCCATTTTGCTGTGACATGTTAATATTAGTATGTGTACGTGGTGTGGCAGAAAAGTAATGAGACTGGCAACACTGTGCATGAACCGACAATGCTGCTGCCTCCCCCTTCATATGGCAGTTAGGTTAACCCCTGCCGTAGACTCAGCACAAGTTTGAACTTGCTACAGTTGCTACGCGATTGTTGAGAGCATCTGAAGTGAAGTTGTGTTTGTGAAGTGCATTATGAAAATGGACTGGCAAAAGTCTGAGCAACATTGTGCCATCAAATTTTGTGTAAAGCTTGGCGAATCCGCTACTGTGACTTATGAAAAGTTACAAAGGGCTTATGGAGAAATTCCCCATCCAGAGCACAAGTGTTCAGATGGCACAAGTCCTTTTTAGAAGGCTGAGAACAAGTGGAAGACGAACCTTGTGCGGGAAGACCTTCAACCTCAAAAACGGACGACAATGTGGACAGAGTGAGGTCTCCTGTGAGGTCAGATCGTCGATTGACGTCGAGAATGATCAGTAGTGAGATAAATTTGAACCGGTTTACCATCCATCAAATTTTAACACAGGATTTGGACATGAGAAAAGTGTGCGCCAAGATGGTTCCAAAGAACCTCACAACTGAGCAGAAGGCCAATCGGAGGGATGTGTCTCTTGATCTTCTGGACTGCCTTGAGAGGGAGCCAGAATTCTTCAGTCGCGTTATCACAGGTGATGAATCATGGATTTTGGAGTACGACTCTGAGACAAAATGCCAAAGTCGGGAGTGGCACACTGCAAACTCTCCCTGTCCCAAGAAAGCGAGAATGAGCAAATCAAAAATCAAATCGATGCTCATTTGTTTTTTTTGACAGTCAGGGGATCATCCACAAGGAATTTGTACCACCTGGACAAACTGTCAATCAAACTTTTTATCAGAAAGTACTTGAAAGACTCAGGGAAAGGGTGGCACTTGTGCGACCAGGCATTGCACACACTTGGATGCTGAACCACAACAACGCCCCATGTCACATGGCAGTCTCCATCAATGAATTTTTGGCAGAAAAAAGCATTCCTGTGGTTCCTCAGCCCCCCTATTCGCCGGATCTCAGTCCCGGTGACTTCTTTTTATTCCCCTGGCTCAAAAACCACTAGAAAGGGTGCCATTTTGGTACTTTGGATAATATCCAGAAGAGCGTAACCGACGAGCTGAAAGGTATTCCAGCAGAAGCCTTCCAGCATTGCTACAAACAATGGAAACAACGCCTCCATCACTGTGTAGCTGCCCAAGGGAATTATTTTGAAGGGGATAACCTTGATTTGTAAAAAGAATAAAATTCATGGTTAAAAGAAAATCAGTCTCATTACTTTTCTGCCACACCACATATTGCCGTCATACACAACAAACTTCTGTTAAATTAATCAATGGATGCTACATGTTTGGGTCTCATAGACCATTATCAGGCACTAAAACACAAAATTTAGTATGTGTGCATCAAACTGTTTAGAAATTTGTGAGATCTCACAAATATCTCAACATTTTTATGCACACATAGTTATGTTTTAAATTATGTGTTTTATTGCTGTTGATGGTGTATAAGACCGAAACTTGTGGTTTTCATCTTGTTATTAAGTGAGGCATGGAGTTTTACTGAAGGTAAGGAGCAAGGAAATAAGTATATATCTACCACTTGATATAGGCAAATGATTATTCTGTTTTCTGGTCATGTCCTTTGATTAATGTTGTATGGCTGTATTGTTCTCTCGTGTTGTGGTATTTGAACACCTGCACCACTGACTGCTTCCACAGGTTTCAGTGTTCGGTTTTGTTTGTGTAAGCAAAGACTGATGTAGAGAGGATTGGTGCATTATCGAGGCTTATATTACAAGTTTTCTATAATATCCTTTGGTAAATAATGTTGTTCATATAAAGGTTTTAGTTTCCATTCATAGGCAACCACATCACAATGAGTATCACTGTTCATGCTCAGAAGTATGTGCAAGATAATTTCATTGTCTGTACCGTTCCCAGATAGAAAAGTGAGTGACAGTAAACATGTTTACTTTTAATTCACTTGATCCAGAGAACATAATGTTTCTGAAAATTTTGACAGCTCTTTAATAAGTGCTGGACAGAAAGGACTCCTCAAAGCTGGGAACTGTATAGTGAGGCTCAGTGGAGGTACAGAAAGGAGGAAAGAAAGGTCTCAGAAGCATAGAGGACTTTCTGCAACTCAGTTAGTGACCTACTCATGTCAGCTAGGTTACAAAGGGCTCTTTCTAGGGACACAAAGACCAAGCTGGGATCTCTGGTGGCTCTTTTGAGGAGGCGTACACAATCCGATGGGGAAATGTTAGAACTCCTGCTTGCTACTCACTTTCCAAACTCAGTAGTTACTAAAGAGATGGCAGCCCATGCTGCTGCCCACTGCGTCAAATGATGCAATTGGCAGGTGGCTACAGAGGTTGTCACCTATGGGAGAGTGTAACGGGCAATCAACTCATTTGCCTGATGTAAAAGTCCAGGAATGGATGGCATATTCCCGGCCCTATTGCAAGAGTGACAGAGGATTGTTGTCCCTTACCTGGTCAGGATTTTCCATGCCTGCCTGGCGACTGGCTATGTTCCATCTGAATGGCATCAGGTTAAGGTAGTGTTGATACCTAAGCCCAGTAGGAGTTCCTGTACTGGACCTAGGGATTGTAAACCTATCAGTCTCATATCGTTCCTACTTAAGACCATGCAGAGGCTCTGGCTTTAATGCCACTGCATCCCAACCAGCATGCATACCAGACTGGGAAATCTGTGGAAACAGCCCTTCATCAGCTTGTGGTTTGGGTGGAGAAAGCACTTGACCAGCAGGAAACAGCTCTGGGTGTTTTTCTAGATACAGAAGGGGCATTCAGTAACACCTCTTGTGGCTCCATGTGTGCTGCTCTTGTCAGATACAGGGTTGGCTACACCATTGTCCAGTGGATTAGAGCTACTCTGGAGGTCTGCCTGGCCACGGTGACTCTTAATGACTCTTGCATGAGGGCTGTGGTGCCTAGATGATCTGATAGTGAGGCTCAAAGAGGCACTGTATACACTCAGGGTTACACTGATGACATTTGTCTTCTAGCAGTGGCGAAATTTCCAAACACGACGTCAGGGCTCATGCAGTGGGCCCTCCACACTGTAGAGATTTGTTGCGGCAAGGTCAGTTTGTTGGTTAATCCTGACAAACCTCAACTCATATTTACAAGGAAATGGAAACTTCCTGGTTTCTTCAAACCTCTTTTCTTTGGAGTTACCTTGCACTGTTATATGTCAGTCAAGTGTCTCAGGGTAGTCCTGGATTCTCAGCTGACCTGAAGGGAGCATGTGAATACCAAGGTGAAGAGGGCTTACAATCTATTGTGGGCCTGTAGGAGGGCCTATTGTGTGACATGGGGTCTGAGGCCCAAGGTGGTCTACTGGTTGTTTGTCTCCATCGTTCAACCATCCGTCACATTTGCATCTTTAGTTTTGTGGCTCGGCTGTCAGATGGCTAGTGCTAAAACAAGACTAAGCAGGATACAAAGACTTGCATGTCTAGTGATAAAGGGGGCAATGTGTACTACTGCTGCAGGTGCTATGGATGCACTTGCCTTCCTCCACTTAATGTATATAGTGGTTCGGGGTGAGGCAAGATCAACTGCACACCAACTCTGGAGTCTGGGATGTTGGTCTTGCTTTCAGCCCAGTCGAGGGCACAGCAGTATATTGATGCAGCTTCAGAAGTCGGTTCCCATATTTAATGTGAGGGTTGATGTTATGAGGCCAGGATTTGAATTTGAAACCAAGTAGAGGGTTACTATGTTGAGTAGAAAAGAGCGGACCAGAGGACCTGGGACTCCTCCTACAGTTAAGGGGCTCATCTGGTATACAGACGGGTCCAGGGCGCAGAGGGGAATTGGGGCTGGGGACTATGGGTAGTCTTTGAGAAGGCTTAGCATCTTTATAGGAAAATATGCTGTTGTTTTCCAGGCCGAGATGTATGCTATCTTGACCTGTGCATATGAAATTTGTATGGACATTAGACCAGAGAAGTATGTGTATATTAGTATTGGTTCTGGCAGTCAGGTGGCTTTGAAACCCCTTGAGGCTGCCAAAACAATGTACAACAGTAACATAAGGCATTGAATAACATGTCCAGCTGGCATTCTGTGGGTCTGTTCTGGGTTCCCAGACATTCTAGGGTACGTGGAAATGAAATTGCCGATGAGCTCACCGAAGAGGGAACAGTTGACCAGTTTGCTGGACCTGAACTGGCCTTGGGGGTCTCTAGGCAGAATATAAGAAAAAATACAAAATGCTGGATGGACAAGCAGCATATGGCAATGTGGTGGGGTCTTGTCACTACTCAGAGACAGGCTCAAAAATTTATTTTGGGCCCTAATCTGACTGCTAAGACCAGGCAACTGTCCTTTAACAGGACACAGTCCAGGGTTGCTACTGGCCTGCTTACTGGACATAACACCCTGAGAAGACATCTGTACATAATGGGGCCAAACAGCAGTCCCTAATGTAAGAAGTGTGGAGCAGAAGAGGAAGCCTTAGCCCATGTTTTGTGTGAGTGTGAAGCCTTGGCCTCACTCACACACATATTTGGGTTCCTTTTTCTTGGTGGACCCAAAGGATATTAGAAGTATAATTCTGGGGGCAATCTGGAACTTTAGTAAAGGAACAGGGCTCCCATGACTTGGACAACAGATTATGGAGTGCCAAGGGCCTGTCCAACAGGCCTACGTGCATTGGGAACAAAAGGGCTCAAATTAATTTCTTCTCTTCTATTCTGTTCTGAAAATTTTGTCAGTTCATAGTACTGATTACCTGTTAGATAACAAAGATTAAAATACACGATTTGAGGCTCACAGTGTTTCTATTCAGCTAATGAATTATCTTAAGGGTAAATTTGTGCATCATTAATAGGTTATTACAGAACATCTTTATACATCATTATTGAAAACTTGATGTGGGGTTTGTGCAGTTGTAATTTGAGTTGCAAGGCTTCTTAAGAACAAATTCACAAAGAAGTTACTTATTATCATCAGAGACACAACCATGTGTGTTTACTTTAGAGTTCCAAAAGCGTGAAAGCTGAAATTGATGAACGTGAAACTAACAATAAGATAAAAAATAACAGAGACTGCCATAGGGGGATCAGTGACATTAAGAAGGGTTACAAGCCTAAAACTAATTTAGTAGAGGATGAGAAGGGTTATTTGATTGTACACTACCACAGGATTTTGGCTAGGTGGTGGAACCATTTCTCACAGCTATTGAATATACTTGGAGTTAATAATATTAGGCACACAGAAATACCTACAGCACAACCACTAATGCCTGAGCCAAGTGCCTCTGAGGTTGAGACGGCTATTGAAAAGGTAAAAAAGACACAAATAACCAGGTATTGATCAAATCCTGGCAGAATTGATTAAATAATGGGGTAGAACAATTCACTCTGAGATCCATAAATTTAGTAATTCTGTTTGGAATATCGAATGGAAGGAGTCAATCATTGTGCCTATCTATAAGAAGGGCGATAAAACAGATTGTAGTAATTATAAAGGCATATCACTTTTGTCAACAATGTACAAAACTTTATCCAACATTCTGCTGTCAATGTTAACTCCATATGCAGAGGAAATTACTGGGGACCGTCATGGGGATTTCGACACAACAAGTCAACTACTGATCGTATATTATGCATTTGTCAAATACCTGAGAAAAGATGGGAATACAATGAAGCAGTGTGTCAGTTCTCTATAGACTTCAAGAAAGCTTATGGTTCAGTTAGGAGGGAGGTCTTGTATAACATTCTCATTGACTGTGGTGTCCCCATGAAACCAGTAAGGCTAATAAAAATATGTTTGAATGAAACCTGTAGCAGAGTCCAGGTGGGCAAACATTTTTCTGATATATTTCCTGTTAAGAATGGTTCAAACAAGGAGATGCTTTATCACCATTGCTTTTCAACTTTTTTTTAGAGTGTACCAGTAGGACGGTTCAGGTAAACCAGGATGGCTTGAAATTAAATGATACACATCAGCTTCTAGTTTATGCTGATGATGTTAATATACTGGGTGGAAGCATGCATACTATTGAGAAGAACACAGAAGCTTTAGTAGTTGTTCGTAAGGAAATTGGACTAGAAGTATATGCTGATAAAACTAAGTACATGATCACGTCTTGCGATCAGAATGCAGGGCATAGTCACAATATAAATGCTGACAATAGTTCCTCTGAAAGAGTGGAATAGTTCAAATATTTGGGAACAGTCCTAATAAATCAAAGTTGTTCAGGAAGAAATTAAGAGTAGATTGAAGCAAGGAAATGCTTGCTATCATTTGGTGCAGAATCTTTTCTCTTCCAGTTTACTGTCCAAAAATATAAAGATTAAGATATACAGAACTATAATTTGGCCAGTTCTGTATAGGTCTGAAACTAGGTCACTTACATTGAGGGAGGAACATGGGCTAAGTGTGTTTGAGAACAGGATGCTGAAGAGAATATTTGAGCCTAAGAGAGCAAGGTAATAGGGGAGTGAAAAAACTACATAATGAGGAGCTTAATGATCTGTACTACTCACCAAATAATATTCGGTTGATCAAATCGAGAAGAATAAGGTGGGCGGGGCATGTAGCATGTATGGGGGGAGAGGAGAGGTGCATATAGGGTTTTGGTGAGGAAACCTGAGGGTAAGAGACCACTTGTAAGACCCAGGCCTAGTTGGGAAGATATTATTAAAATGGGTTGCGGGGGGCATAGACTCGATTGATCTGGCTTAGGACAGGGACAGGAGGTGGGCACTTGTAAATGCTATAGTGAACCTTCAAGTCCCATAAAATGCGGGAATTTTTTGACTAGCTGAGAACCAGATAGCTTCTCAAGAAGTTCTCTGCTGCATGAAGTAAGTAAGTAAGTTCCAAAAGAATAAACAAGGTGTTTAATTTACACATGCTTCAAAAATCCTTCTGTAAGAAATGTTTCCTAAACTGGTACGAGGAGAGAAGGGAACACACTTATAAAGAATACTGTCTTGTGGGATGTGACACCATGTCAGTGCCATGAAAACCTCAAATAGCACACATTTATATTTATTTTAAATTGAGGAAAAAGGGAAAATGGAAGAACTTGTCATGTACGAGGTGCTACCAAAAATTTCTGAGAATTTGAATATACCGTGCAAACTGTTAGCACTACGAACTTGCACCGCTAGGTGCCTCTTTTTGTATCTTTCAACCAAGAGTCTGGCAACTGGCATCTTTATAAGTGCACATGTTTCCGAGTTTTGGCTGTTTTCGTTACACCATTTTCACGAGTGTCTGCGAATATCGAAATGGCGGGAGTTAAGGAGCAAAGAACTTGATTTAATTTTTGCTTCAAGCTCAACAAAACTGCAGCTGAGATCCACGGAATGCTAAAGGAGGCCTTTGGTGAGCAAGCTTTAAGCCAAGCAAGAAAATTT
>JGI20166J26741_11774696_pt1 | contig 10339 bp, 9 predicted proteins | sample TergutCu122P5_FD_26741 | JGI IMG/M metagenome (IMG submission 26741) | reverse complement strand
AGTAAAGAGAGAGAGAGGGGGGGGGAGAGAAGGAGGAGGGTGGTGGTGGGGGTGGTGGTGGAGGGGGTGGTGGGGGTGATGATCATCATCATCATATGTGTAAGACACAGCGTCATACCGACCAATACAAACTAAATAAGTACACATTTGTACACATGAAAATAGATTCACTCTTTAAAAAACCAGTTTTTGTGGACTGGATGTTCTAACACCAAAATTCTAATTTAAAAGATTTCTTTATAAATTGCTGCATTTTGTAAATTTGAATGTCCACACTAAGCGAGAAAATCTCTGGCTGGCACAACATACACTTAGCATTTAAACTCATCTACTAAAGGTTAAAACAAAAGATTCATTTAGTTCCAAGGCTGTTCACCTTTCTCCTTTTTGAGTGTGTTCATGATTCGATCCACCTCATCACGTGAAAGATCTTGAATCATAGCCTGAAATTTCTTGCTGACAGTTTTGAAGAGATCCTCCATGCCTTCAACTTCACTTTGTAATCGCTGCAAAAAAAAAATTTATGATTTTCTTTTTTAATATTATTCAACTTACAGTCTATGGTATGGTAAAGAACAGAACACAGTTTCATTATATAACATTTCCAGGAAGGATTAACGAGTATCAGCAAACCAGAAACTAAATGGATATTCATAAAACACTGAAAACTGTGAATCAAAAGTAAGTATCTTTACTGTTTAGGGTGGGTATCTGTCAGAAACAATCATGACAAGAAGCTTCAAGGTGCTGCATTCAACCAACTTTATGTGAAGCAGTTCATTACAAATTTTCATAAGTATTGCTGTTAAGATAAGATAAAGAAAAATTTCCCATTACAGTGAACTGCTGTCTCTAAACACATTAAGGAACTTCCACACTTAAAGTGGATATACCAAATGCAAAATATTTAAAAGTATATTATATTAAAATTATGTTTAGCCACAAATTACCCTCTGAACTGACACTGACAACTGTTTCGTATTGTGCTTTATGTGGAATACCTTTACTGTCTGGTACAGATTCAATGTACTTACAAAACAGACTGAGAATTATACATGCACACATAACCAAATGCACATGCACAATTGGGCAATATCACATGTCTACATGTTTACCTTCAAGAAATGTAAAAGATCCAAAGAGATAAAAAAAAAGATTATAAAGTAAAAAAATATATATACATACATACACAAAAATACACATACACAGTAAAATAGTTTTAAGCATTTTTAGTTAAAATACCTGTAACTGTTCACCATAAACCTTGATCCTTTCTGTGGAACTCAGCTGTGAAGATGAAAGAATTGATTCAGCATTCCTCAACCAATGTTGCATACGCTCAACTCCAGCACGATAGTCCTTACGATGCCTGAGTATATCTCCTGCATGCATATACTGCTTCACATGCTGAAATATTAGGAACAAATGTGTCACAATAAGTGAGAAATATCAGAGAACATAATCATACACTTTTTTTGCGAACTTTGACAATATTATACATTACTGCAGCTTATCCTTCACATCTGTGCCACCACGTTACCAGCATGAGAAGTTGCCTTTTTCACAGAATTAATGCTGTTGCTGAACCGTGTTTTGTCTATTAGCAAGTATGCCTATACAGCAGTGTATTCCAACTTCCTGATAACAGGGATCCATTACAAAGCCTCAATAATTTGGTGGAAATACGCCCCTTCCCCATCCCCCATTAAATAATGTACACATTGAACCTCTAACTTTTTGGTCTGTAACCCCTTATAAAATTCTCATTATTGAAATTATCTTCCATTTAAAGTGAGTCCTGCTGGTACTCTGTGACAACAGTCTCGTTCCGGGTCAAATATAGTCACCATATATGAGTTTCTTTGTTGGAATAAATTAAAAATCATTACAGAAATTGCCAGTCACAGATACAAATCCGCATACTCTACAACAATTCAGATAATTATATAAATTATGGAACATTATATTAAAAAATCTATAATGAATACTTCAGACACAACTGTTGATTAGGTTTCTCATTACCTAATTCTCTCAAGCCCTCTATTATTTCCCCTAAAGCTCACTCTAGAAAAGGCCATGAAGGTCCAAAGGGGGAGTAGAGGAACAGGTCTACTCTTTCTTTAACCTCAGTGCTAGATGGGGGTGGGTGGTTAACACCACGCCCCAGCTGCTTTACCCCTGGGACAGAACCCCTACCCACTGTACAGGAGGCTGGGTGAGCCCCAGGGACAGTCTGGACAGGTGCAAAAACCTCGCCCCCCACCGGGATTCGATCCCAGGACCGTCCAGCCCACAGCAAGTAGCTATACTGACTGAGCTATCCCAGCCCACATTACGTCCCCTAATTTACATTCAATATTTTCCATCGCACCCCATTTTCAAACACCCTAGATTTATTTCCTTCCTTCATGGTGCAGACCAACTTTCATGCCCATACAAAACAACAGCTACAATCACAGTTTCATATATTTCAGTTTTCAAGGAAAGACAAAATGTTCTAAAATCCTATCACAAATTTAATCTGCTCTCATTTTTAGACGCAGTGGCACAATTGCAAAAAGTTACTAGCTTCATCATGTCTGCCTGTCTGTCTGACCATATGGAACAACTCGGCTCCCACCAGATGGATTTTCACAAAACTTGATATTTGAGTATTTTTTGAAATCCTGTCAAGAAAGTTCAAATTTCATTAAAACCAGACAAGAATAACAGGTACTTTATATGCAGACTAATATACATGTTTGGTCATATCATGGCCCGTAATTCTTAGAATGAAAATATTTCAGATAAAATTGTAGGGAAAATCAAAACACACACTTTATGTTTAATAACTTTGTTTCAAAACTCATGTCATTTATGAGATAATGTGGAAAAATAATGTACAGCCAGGAAGGCCACATATGACAGTATGGCGTATGCAAATTGCATGCTGAACACCTAAGGCTACAAATATGCAGTCAGATTATGTAATACTCATTGCTTTGCCACAGCAACAGTGGTTGCATGAACATGCCTCAAGTTTACGTTATACATACATTGCCCATCTTGTTCTATATGAATGTACTTTTGATTTGTTTCTCACGATACATTCACAAAAATTAAGAATTCTTTTACAAACGGCACCGACAAAATAAGTACCAACATCTTCACATATATTTTGATTATGAGTACAGCAGTTCTGTTAAATGGTTTTGTGAAATATGACATCTTCTGTTACTTAAAATATGTTATACATAACCCATGCTCACTGACTTAAATACTGCATGCAGCCAATGTCACTATAACCTGGGACCTAATAGTGAACCCCTTTCAATGTTAGCCAGTTCCCTTACCTGGAACAGATCCTCCCATCGACCAGAGATTCTAAGGTATCTCTCCTTCAGTTCATGTGCCACTTGATCTTCACACGTAGCAATCAGGAAACTGACAGTGTCTCCCAGAAGCTGGAACTTGTCCTTCCAAACACTAACATCCTGAATCACAAAATATAAGTCCTAAACACCTGGCATTCCAATGACATTGCTCTTTTTATTGTGACATGCATGTATATAACTATCTGCTTATACTCCCTGCTCCATCCTCCATACTCCACAGAGCAAAGTCCTTCTTGAGAAGCCAACCAGTTCTCAGCTAGTCAAGAAATTCCCCACACTACATAGAACCCAAAGGTTCATTACCGCATTCAGAAGTGCCCACCACCTGTCCCTACCCTGAGCCAGACCAATCCAGTCCATGCCCCCCCCCCCGAATCCCACTTCCTGAAGATGTTATCCTCCCATCTACTCATCTACTCCTAGGTCTTCAAAGTGGTTTCTTTCCCTCAGGGTGAATAAAATTCAACAGTTTTAATTTATTTTGCTTGCTTCTTGAAATCACAGCATATTTTCAAAGAGCAGCATCTCTCCCTACACAGCAGCATCTATCCCCAACAAAAAGTGGTATCTCTACTGGCATGTCCAGGAGAGTCGCTGCAGAGACAATTTTTTTTCATTGTCCTGTACATCAGAGGCTTCTATTTCTTATTTGTAATTTCTTAGAAATCTTGAAACCTTAAAAATAACATTTATGAATTTTCAGCTGTTTTAACAATTTTCATATTGAGTTACAGCAAAAGTTGCAAAAAGTGTGATGTCTCTCCCAACATTATCCTAATTTACGTAAGTTTTAATTCAACAAATATTCTACCAGCTTTGTTCCATTTTTTGCATCTATACGAACATGAGATTCTGCAATTAGTTAAAAATATTTAAATGTAATTGAATCTCACAAATGACTGGGAAATCCAGATATAAAAATGTAATAAAACAATAATGGTTTGTTAATGAAGTGAGAAAAATCTGTAAACCATTACAATAATATGTGTAACAGTTTGTTAAGTCTATGGTGAAATAAAAATACAAGTAAGGGGAGGAAAATGCAATTCTCTTCTTAAATCTACAGCTACAACTGAAAAAATAATCACATGATCTCTCTTTCTTACAGTTGGGTGACATGGCAATAAACAAACATAAAATAAAAGTTCACATTCAATTCCATTGAAATCAACATATATGAAACCTAAAAAACTTTGTTACTCCAATAAACAATTTTACATTTTATTTAGTCCTTCAAAACTCAGTTGTTACTTTAGGATTACCAAGTTTACTTTAGATTTACTAAGTTTCAGATTAAAAAACTGCATATTTTTCCCACACAGTGCATTTGTGTGTTCACATTTTTATTACAATAACAGTCACTTTTTCCCTATATAACATTAACTGACTGAGCTGTCTAATGTAAACACAGTGTGTTCCCTGTACAGATGAACTTTAGTGTCATATACAATTTAGATTAACACAGAGTTCAGAGGGTTCACCTGAACACAAAATAATGGGAAAAAAAATTGTTACTTTGGCTAAAGTAAATGACATTTCCACACATGCTTGAAAACTGAAGTTTGTATTTTGTGTTTTTGTACTTTACTTTACTGACAGAGTACCTGGAAGTATTCCATTTTGTCCTCTTCTGGCAAATCAAGCAATCCATAGGCTCGGTCAAGCCAAGACTCGAATTCATCTGCCAAGGTGTTCCATCTCCGCCAATATGCAACCACCTCTTCTAGCATGCTTTGTACACAACGTAATTCCATTGACACATTTTTCCAGCGTTCACCAGTTTCACGCATGAAACGATCAATGTTTATACTCTCACGCTGGTCTGAAATTAATGTTACATATTTAACTATGTGTAAAAAATAAAAAATCTCTACTCCATACAACATATGTTACTGTGGACTTTCATGCTGAACAAAGTTAGGTATGTAATTTGAATCCGTATTTTATGCCTAACTATATGATGAAAATGAGATTCCAGACTGAATGTCCACATGTATATATATTACCATTTTTAAAAGTAAACTACAGGTTGAGAAGTAATTCAAACACACTGCACACTGAGTTTTGTTCTTATATGGAAACCTGTAATGTCCAAATTCACACTTTCACTATACTGTACCACATATGGAAGTACAGTCAATAGTGACTTCAAATAAAAATGCTTGCATCTTAATGCTGACAGCAGGTTAATTTATACTCATACATGCACATAAAACTAAACAGTTTGATAAAATTACTAAAATATCTCTTCCAGTTATTGTTCTACAATGTTCTCTGCCATTTTAATGGATTATCCTTTTTTTAAAGCTCTCAACAACACAGGTTACAATTTTAAGTCAGTCACTCTGAATTCAAAAGGCAAACAGAATTAATCAACAGTTGGTAATGAAAAAACACACCACAACACTACAGCAATTAATGAAGTACACCACCACAGAACCAAAGCCCATAACTCAATACGATTGTAATGAGTAAACCTCAATTAAAGACCAGATCGTTTCCAGACACCTCATACAATAAAAAAATTTCTGACTAAAAAAGATTATCTTGCCAAAAGACATGTTCTTTCTTTTCATACTCTTTTTTTTTGGGGGGGGGGGGGATTGGGGCTGTAGTCTTAACATTCCAAGAACATATCCGAAAAGTGATCTTCAAAAACCTGTCACAAATGGATAAAAAATTCCAGACAAATATATTACTTTTAACACTTAGAAGCCAAATAAGAAAGTGTCATCCCATTAAATTTGATGTCCTCATAGTACTACAGGAAAAAAACTGCCCTGCAACACCATGACATTTTTAAAATTTCCTGCGTTAATAATACAGATCTTGTTTTCACCGTATTTGTCTAAAACATCTGTATAGGTATACATAACTGTCTGTAATTTTAATTCTAGTTAAAATTTTCATACATGAGGTGTTATTTTTCTTACTAATAGCCTTCTGATTTTTTCAACAGTCACTAGTTATTTACAGGCATCTCTGAGCAGCTGTTATTATTTTTTTTCTCATAGTGGCAAAAGTAAGCAAATACGCATACAAAAGCACTTCCAACAAGTCTGTATTTGTTCATGAAGCCTTCTGTAAAACCTATAACCTCTGCACTCCCATTTATTTCACCACCAAAAGGGTACATAAAAATATCAGTTCAGTAATTATAGAGGCAATGTGCACTTAAGTTTCTGTGCTCCACTATTCCATTTTACTGTTGGCTGGTCCTCAGATATACAGTTTGGTGTGACGTACCTCAAAACATGAGCAAGCACACAACCTGACATTTGCCTTTGGTACCACACTACACTAACAAAGTCAATGAACATCTCTATGCATTCCTTTTCTCTCCCACTGATTACAATATCAATCACCTCAGCACCCAGATAAGCCACAATTACCATGCAACCAAAACACTAAACTTAGCTTGAAACCTAAACCACTTTTGCCAAAATATATTGACATATACAGATGGCTCCAAATACTCTAGCATTATGCTCATGTGCATTATCTGAAATGAATAATTTGAGAAACTGAAACTTAAAAGTGAAAACAAACAAATTTAAAAAGGATCATAAACTACGCTATGTAAATATAGGTTGGTTGTCCTGAAATGTGCAGAAGAGATTGATCCATTCTTAAGTGTGTACTCATTATTTGAAGTTTTTAGCCTTAAAAATATATCACACACAGCAGATAATATCAGCAAACAAAGAAATGGGCATTTAAAATAAAAATAACTCTGGCCATAAACTGCTATATTCAGGTTTAAAATTTTAATGGCCCAGGAATAATTCTGGTTGTAAATTTAGTTTTCTTGTACAATACTTCAAGCAAATAGCTTATATTTTTGGATTTTCATAACTACATACTTTTCATAGACACAAGTGCTGACCTCACAGTAAACAAGATATACTGGTTTCCTGGTAGAAATGCCAGTAGAGTTCATTAAATTAGAAGGGTGATTAAATTATCAGATTTGTTTTAGAACTTATACATCAGCTACATGGAAGTGTAACTTTTAACATAATGCAATGACAATGACACGAGGAAGACTCTGTCCCTCATGGCAGTGAAAACCCATGCACTCACCAACATCACCTTCTCGCTTATACTCTTCAACTACTTGCTGCATGTCAATATATGCCTTGTTGAATTCTTGAAAGATTCGATTTCGTGACACAAAGTTTCGATACTGCTCTAGCAGTTGCTGTACTTTCTCCTCTCGTCCGTATTTCACTGTCCATCCCCGCAATTTGGTCTCAGTCAGATGCAGAAATGCTATCAGGCAGCACTGGAAAAGAATTTGTATTTTTATAAACAACATAATCAACATTACATGGCTGCTGGAATTGTACTTGGTATCCAATAAGACACCACACCTTATGTTCAAGGAACTTCAGTCTGACTCTGCGCTGAGCAGCTCTTGGCCCAATCGTTTCCAATCGCCGAGCCACATTTTCAAGTTGCTCCAATGGAACATCCTTGACACTCTGGGACATTCTTGCTGTTTGGAATTTGGTCTGAATGGCCGGTAGATCAGCAAAGAAGACCTGTAAGAAATAATAGCAAAATCTATTCATAATCAGTCTTTTGTCTCAAGATCCTGGTCTCATGGGATGTGACAATATAGTTAGGTAGAAAAGTAAATGCTGCAGAAGAACCAACTACATCCACCTTCAGGGCACCCTGAAATCCTGGGCTTTATCTGCTGTGACAGTGAGCTCACTACTGATTTTCATGAGGTTCCTGTATCACCATTCATGGTACAATGTACTGGCATATGCAATGCATCTTAAGATCCATAATGAAGATGTGGCAAATACCACACCAAATTCCAACTTTCTCTGCAACTGTCTTTAGTATTTCATAATTATCCAGATTGTACAAACTTCTGCACTTGTATCATATTGTTGTTTAATGATTTTTCATAAAGTTCACTACAAGGATTCCCTTCTAATATTTCACACCCATCCTTCAACCTCTGATGCCACTCAAGCACCTTACACAAAGACATTAGCTATTTGCCATGTGACTGAGGTTGACAATACATGACCCACGTACACAGCCATCAACTGACAAACTGTGACTAACGAACAGAAAAATGGGGGGTGGGGGTGAACACACAAAAATGACAAGTTTATTGTTGTGATAGGCTGCATATTATCACTCATTGAAGGTCAGACTCAAAAGAATAGACCTACCACATTCTTTCTGGGATAGTTCAGAATGTTCCACACAATGTCAATACTGAAGCAGGCCTAGTTTCAGTGGTATTTCATGTACAAATGTTACTGTTTACCTCCTCTTCAATGTACCCCCTGCACAGAGTCCACATTTTGAACTCTGAAGCTGACCACAACCATTAAGTACCAAAAGGTTGCCAATCCCTGCCATATACCATCCAAAGCAGCTGCAGTCTTCCTATCACCTTATTTCCCCAGTTCTTGACAAAAACTTCCAAAGATCTAGAGCCATCTCAAAATTCTAAGGCACCAGCAGGTTTAGAGGAATCAAGTTCCATGCTCAGAATCCACAAATATGTGATGTCACCCTACACAAGCTAGTCACCACAGTGATCTAGCATGCAGGATTTGTGCACCCCTGTGCTTGCCCACCACTTGAAGTGCTCCAGTTTCTCACTTTGTAACATCTGCCACACTCAACTCTCCTGCAGCACCTATCACACCATTAACTAAACAACTTCACCACCTTTGTACAGGAACCATGCACGTCTCGGTGTACATGAACAGGTTACATACTACATGTCCAACACTGCTGGTTCACTTTGATTACAGAATTTCATGAAGCTACCTCATATAAATTACACATCAGTTTAATATAAGGATGTACATGATCAAAAACTGTATGCTGCATGTTTACTGTGATTAACTGGTGTTGTTACACACTGGTTATGGGAAGTTGGTATTTTATCCGCAATTGAAGGGTGTATTTTACCTTATGTTCCTCCAGTTTTCTGCTAATAATACTGGCAGTCTCTTCATTCATTATAGTAGGGATATCATCAGAAGCTATAAGAGCTTCTGCCCGTCCTAGCCACTCTCCTACTTGACCAAGATCACCAGGCAGCCCTGAGTCCAGTAGCCACAGCCAGTGGTGAAGCTGCAATAAGCATTTCACAGTGTCTTTGTAATATATACAGGTCATACCAAGCCTTCCTATGAATTACATACACTGTCACCTTGCTACATGTGCTTCCTGTTGTTGTAAAGGAGGAAGGGATTGATTTTAAAAGTGAAGATCTAATGGAAGGTTTCTGTATTGTTCAAGGGATTATTCAATTTCTACCAACAGAATGTCTTGTTGGTTTTCATCAGATACTGGAAATTTGTTGGTTTTAATGATTTTGAGCATTTCTATATTAATCAAACAAAGCTCACTATAAGTACACATTAAGAGTTGTGTCAAATAGTTAAAAGCCATTTAATGACAGCAGAGACATTAGTTAGCATTCAGTCCACTAACAGGATGACAACATAGATTTCATGTGTTTGTGAATAACTGGGAAACATAAAACCATCACAAACATCAGAAACCATTTTCAGCACAAGAAGACCATTTGGCACCATGAATTCATGGAATGCTGGTAATAAAAATATAAAATAACATCATAAAGCATAAAAAGTATAAAAGTTTGTTTTAAATAAAATAATCTTTTTTGGAAACAGAATGCCTTTGATACTGGTGGATAGTCCCATTCATACATTATGAATGGACTCAACCTCCTTTAATTACATAAGCCTGATTAAGCTTAGAATAATGAGCACAGTATCAGAGGAGAGGGGCAAACTAACCCACCAGCTACAATCTCATTCCATTTCAGTGGAATCAATCACAAAGGTCAAAACAATGGCATTAACCCGTTCGAGCACACAGCCGGCTGTGAGACGGTTGAGACATCGATGTCTTTTGCTTGTAATTCTAGCTTTCTGTCAGTAGATGGCATGACATGT
>JGI20166J26741_11774474_pt1 | contig 10340 bp, 4 predicted proteins | sample TergutCu122P5_FD_26741 | JGI IMG/M metagenome (IMG submission 26741) | reverse complement strand
ACACACAACTACAGTCTTGTCATGTTATGATATAGATATTACCTTAACACAGTCACATGTACCGTCAGTAAACACATAACTACAGTCTTGTCATGTTATCATATAAATATTACCTTAACACAGTCACATGTACTGTCAATAAACACACAGCTACATTCCTGCCATGTTGTCATATAAATATTACCTTAACACAGTCACATGTACCGTCAGTAATCCTACAGCTACATTCCTGTCATATTATCATATAAATATTACCTTAACACAGTCACATGTACCATCAGTAAACACACAACTACAGTCTTGTCATATTATCATATAAATATTACCTTAACACAGTCACATGTACCATCAGTAAACACACAACTACAGTCTTGTCATGTTATCATATAAATATTACCTTAACACAGTCACACGTACTGTCAGTAAACACACAGCTATGGTCCTGTCATGTTATCATATACATATTACCTTAACTCCGTCACACGTACTGTCAGTAAACACACTGCTATGGTCCTGTCATGTTATCATATAAATGTTACCTTAACACAGTCACATGTACCATCAGTAATCATACAGCTACATTCCTGTCATATTATCATATAAATATTACTTGAACAAAGTCACATGTTCCTTCACATTCTATTGATATACGGCCGTTCTCACAATTTTCATAATCGCGACCCAATAAATTGGTAGTTGAACTTTGTAACTGACTCTACGTTTTGGAAGGAATAATCATACAGAATATTTAGAATAATTGAATTTTTATCTATTTATTTATGAAATAATACCCTTTTAGAAACTCTGTCACAATGCAGTAAGACCTTTACTTTCTAAGTGAACAAAAATGCAATCAAACTTGAAACCTTTTGAAATTAATAATATTCTTATTGTTACCTTCTAGATTCCTATACTGAGAGTTTCATTGTCTATTTAGCTATTCATACTCCTCCTTAAATATTTTCAGTCCTTTTTTCCTCTCTCTATAACAAGAACTGCAGACAGTTCACTTTCACAAAAGTATTACCTTATTAAATAGAAATGTAAATTTTGTTATATTACGATTGGTGTATGTTGGCAGACTTGGAGAGACATCAGAGAAGAGACTGCTGTGGCATTGAACAAAGGCTGACATGATGATCGACTGAGGAAGCAGCAGCGTAGATATAACAACACCTGGGATTTTTGATATTTCACATTCCTGGTGCGGTTTTGTGTATTGCACTGTGTTGATGTTGGCATTGCTTACTGACGGTAGGTGGAAACTTGCTGCCACATATAGTAACACCATTAGATGTCACCACTGTGGCATGATGCTGTAGACAGACCCAGGACATTCTACACCCTGCAGAATGCCTGCCAGCAGCACTACAAACATCACAGTGACAGTGGACAGCAAGTGTCTTCACTGCATTACATTGCACAGGCAGTTACAGCAGTCTGTTTACTGAAGGTTGGTGTCTTCAGCATTATCTGACATCGTAGTTAGACTGTTTGACAGGTGTAACCAACAAATGTGTCACACGACATGGTGCATCATAATAGAGAAGCTAAATTCAAAGTCAGTCCATGCAGCATATCACAGTGGTTCTTAATGTATTTAGTTTCTCTACTTATTAAAGCTCACTTTACTGCATAAAGTGAGAACATATGTGAACTCATACAAACATTCTTGTACGTGTATTTCACAGCTATTTAAAAATTCCCTTGACACGTTGCATGAACAATTATTTTACATTTTATCGTAGCGAGGAACTGACTGCACAGTGTGTAGAACTAAGATGACATAATGTCTGCCTTACAGGGTGCTGATTTACAGGAAAGTGCGACAGGAGGTTTAGCATCACACAGCGATCAGCCACCCGGGCAAAGTGTTTTGACGCCATTCTCTGGAAAATTAAATGTTGATGAAAAGCTAAAATTAAGCAATGAGAATTTTAAGCAATTGATCGAAAATTCCTTAAACACAAACAAAACCCCCCTAAGCCAACTCACAACAATGCCCTCTTTTCCCACACCACACGTGCTGGCCCAGTTTGCCTCCCAGGCATACAGAGACTACAAAACAGGAGAGACGGACACAAAGTTTGAGACACAGTTAGCTTTACCTGAAGGCTGGAAGTTACTGATGACAGCATCAAACAATAGAAGGAAAAACGGCTATTTTGGGGCAGCATATTGGCACCCTGAGCATCAGCAGGTTGTGATTGCTCATCGAGGTACTAAGCTTACAAACTTCGGTGCACTGTGGACAGACGCGTTTGGAGTGTTTTTGAAAAACTATGTTCCTCAAATGTGTTCTGCTAGCACATTTGCACATAAGGTTGTTGAAGTGCTGCGAGAAGTTAATCGAAAAAAGGGGGTCAGTTTTCAACTGTTCTTTACCGGCCACTCTCTAGGGGGTTGGCTAGCACAAGTAACCACCTTCACTACTGAGTATCTTCAGAGGGAAGGAAACTTTTTCCTTAGAAGTAATAATGCACATGATTTCTATCATCCCCACACAGTAGTTTTTGACAGCCCAGGTTGCAAAGATATGTTATTACAAATGAGAGACACGTTTGATGTACGGCTGGATGGGCATTCCATTGACGTAGAGCACTTAGATATCACTAGTTATCTGTCCGCTCCAAATCGTATTAATACTTGTAACACACACGTAGGGACCGTCTATTGCATATTTCCTGATTTGTCTGATATGGACTGGTGGGAAAAGCTTACTGTTTTGTATAACACAGCAACGCATAGTATGCAGAAAATTGTGGAAGCCTTTGACCCTGAAACAGGGCAAGTATATAGAGATGAGCAAGGTCAGCTAAGAGTGCAAGTGGTAGTTGATTGGCCAATTAGTGCCGGGTTAAAACGTGGCAAAGAATACAAGAGTTTCTTTAAATGGGCAAAGCATTTGAATAATTACCATCCAGATATTAAAGATGTATCTTTCCAGCAGTTGTGTCTGATTCGCTACCAAACTAAACTTTATGACGAGCGGGTGAACAGTTTCGGCATATTTAGTGAGGAAGAGCAGCAATTTTTACAGTGTTATCGTTGGTTGCGACAGTGGCCGGAATTCTTTAAGCTAAAAGAACTGTTCTTTGTAATGGCAGATAGTCAGGCCCAAACAGTAGTTGAAAAAATATTGCAAAACTTTGAGATTGAAAGCGGCACAGTACGTTGTAAAGATGCTGTTGAATTACAGAATCTGATTCCGTATGTGAAACTTTTGCTTCAGTTGTTCCCTCAGATAAAGGAGTTTAGAAACACGGTTTATCAGTGTGAAACAAGGAGTTGTATCGAAGAGATTAACCGAAGCTCACTTGATTTTAACACTGATGCATTGAGTATTAGGGAATTTTTAGAAGATGAACAGCAGCAAGTGTTGCAGTTAGAGATGGTTGATGGTGATGAATGGACAGGGCTAATCAAGGTTTATCAGGTACTTCAAAAGACTAATTGTCTGATTGAAGGTCTGTACATTGTACTGAAATTAGAGCGCTTGTTAACTTTAAATATGTTGATGGATTTTAGTACATTAATGCTGTCAATTAAAGCACCATATCTAATACTGGTGGCGTTCGAGGCCAATGAACTGCTGAAGGCAGAAACAAAACGTATGATTAGAACAGTCTTTGAAACTATGAAACAAAAACCATTTATCAAAATCGTATTTACCACTCGATCAGAAAATAGAGCGACTCCTTCCCTGCAAAATATAATTAAGGAAAAATTTGGGAATGCGTTTGTTACAAAAGTTGAACGGTTAACTTGGTGTGATTTAACTTCTGGTTCACAGGAGAAACTGCTAGAGAAATCAGTCAAATTTCAAGACGCTAATATTTCTCTCAAGGAAATCATGTCTGGTGAATTTGCAGTACCAAACTTTCTGCCTGTTGGTGCTTTACTGGAAGAAAAGGAACTGAAAATTGCTGATCCATTGCCAAATTCAAATGGCTATGACGAACGTTGCTATATCGGAAGAACCCTTCGACAACAGAAAGCTATTAAACAGAAGATTTCTAGTGATACAGATGTAAAAGTAAAGCATGTTTTCTTGGCTGGGACAGAACATGAATTTGAACAACTCTGTCAAATGAATCCCAACAGCAATGTACATTGGCTAGAGAAAGACAAGTCAGGAAAACTTGTTTGGCAGCAATCGCAAGGAAGCTTAGAAGCAGTGCGTAGGTGTATTGATACCGAGAGTTCACACACATACACAGCAGATGATTTAGATAAGCTGTTGGAGCAAGCACAGCACCAGGGAGTGATGCTGATTTCTGATACAGCAGGGATGGGTAAATCCACCGTACTGACACATCTGTCTAAGCAAATCAAACAGAAGTTCCCTGCCAAATGGGTGGTGAAAATTGACTTAAATGACCACACAGATGCACTGAAGGAACTGAAGAAAGAACAGATCAATAAGGAGAACGCGATTGGATTTGTATCGGAGAAACTGCTGACACTTGAACCTGGCTTAGAGATGGAATTATTTAAACATTGTTGTGAACAAAAGCAGAAAGTAAGAACAGTACTAATGTTGGACGGTCTTGATGAAATCAGTCCGTTCTACAAAGAGACTGTCATTGATTTACTGCAAGCACTAAGGCAGACAGCGGTAGAACAGCTGTGGGTCACCACCAGACCACACCTAAGAGAGGAATTGGAAGATAAGCTACAGCAGCTCTCCTACACACTAGAAACTTTTTCTGAAGAACATCAAATTGAATTCTTAACAAAATTTTGGAGTCTGAAGGACTGGTTTACTGAGATGAACAATAAGGAGAAAGAGGGAAGTAAAAGGAAGTTAGAAATTTATGCTAAAAAATTAATTGAGAAACTGTCCATATCAATTAGTGACAAAGACAGAGAGTTCACCGGCATCCCACTACAGACCCGCATGTTGGCGGAAGCGTTTGATGAAGAAGTTAAAACATTTTATCTGTCAGCTGAATCCATGCCTGAGTTACTGTTCAAGCTAGAATTGCTTGAGTTATACGGACAATTTATTGAAAGAAAATATGATATCTATCAGGAGGAAAAGTGTCAAGTCCCGGTCAATAATGCGGTTGCAATAGAGCAACGAGAACGTGATTTAAAAATCATGAAAGAGGACCATCAGCTGCTGGCTTTGAAGGTGCTATTCACAGAGGAACAAGTGGCATTTTTTCAAAATAACAGCCAATGTACATTTTCAACCGAACAGTTAACAAGAATTGGGATAGTGCAAGTAAGTGATGATGGTAAACTGCACTTTATCCACCGCACCTTTGCTGAGTACTATGTTGCGGATTGTTTGGTGAACTGCTTGACCGAGGGGAACAACAGTTCACAACAAGTACAGAATTTTATACTGAAAGATATTTTTCAGAAACGACAATATCAGGTTATAAGAGCTTTTATAGATGGCTTATTGTCAAGATCTAAGATATCAAAGCAGGTGTTAAAACAGTACGGAAAAGGAATACATGACTTAGGGAAATGTGCTGTATTAATGTTGCACCGAGCAGTGGAAGAAGGAAGTGGTAACATTGTTTCATTGACATTAGATAGCCTGCAAGCATCAGAGCACACAGACACTTTGTGCCAGCTGTTGCTAGCAAAAGATAACGGTGGAAAATCTGCATATTTTATGGCAATAGAGAGGGCCAACATACAGGTATTAGAGAAATTATGGGATTGTGCTAAAAACAAACTTAAAAAAGAGAAGTTAAACACATTATTATTAGCCACAAACACTTTGGGAATGACCGCCTTGCAGTTAGCAACATATTGGGGAAAACTAGAAATATTACAGAAAATATGGGAATGGGCTAAAACGAAACTAACAACAGATGAGATAAAAAATAATTTGTTATTAGCCACAGACAATCGCGGAAGGAATATCTGGCACGTGGAAGCAAGTAGGGGTGAAATAGAAACATTACAGAAAATATGGGAGTGGGCTAATGAGAAACTGACAGCAGAGGAGCTAAATAATAAAATGTTATTAGCCACAGACAATGCAGGAATGACCGCCTTGCATGAGGCAGCATGGAAGGGGAACTTAGATGTTTTGCTGAAAGTATGGGAGTGGGCAGAAGAGAAACTAACAACGGAGGAGATAAATAATAAATTGTTATTAGTCACAGACAAAACGGCATGACCGCTTGGCACTGGGCAGCATATCGGGGGAATCTAGATATACTGCTGCAAGTATGGGAGTGGGCTGAAGAGAAACTAACCACAGAGGAGGTAAATAGTAAAATGTTATTAGCCACAGACAATAAGGGAATGACAGCCTTGCAAGAGGCAACATGGATGGAAAACTTAGATATTTTGCTGAAAATATTGGAGTGGGCTGAACAGAAACTAACAACAGAGGAGATAAATAATAAATTATTATTAGTCACGGACAATGAGGGAATGAATGCCTTGCATGAGGCAGCATATAAAGGGAACTTAAATATTTTGCTGAAAGTATGGGAGTGGGCTGAAGAGAAACTAACCACAGAGGAGGTAAATAGTAAATTGTTATTAGCCACAGACAATAAGGGAATGACCGCCTTGCACAAGGCAGCATGGATGGGGAACTTAGATGTTTTGCTGAAAATATGGCAGTGGGCTGAAGAGAAACTAACAACAGAGGAGATAAATAGTAAATTGCTATTAGCCACAGACAATGAGGGAATGACCGCTTGGCACAGGGCAGCAAGGCAGGGGAAATTAGATGTTTTACTGATAGTTTGGGAGTGGGCTGAAGAGAAACTAACAACAGTGGAGATAAAAAATAAATTGTTATTAGCCACAGACAACGCAGGAATGACCGCTTGGCACAGGGCAGCAAGTCAGTGGAAATTAGATGTTTTGCTGAAAGTATGGAAGATGGCTGAAGAGAAACTAACAATAAAGGAGCTAAATAATAAATTGTTATTGGCCACAGACAATAAGGGAATGACCGCCTTGCATGAGGCAGCATGCAAGGGGAACTTAGATATTTTGCTGAAAGTATGGGAGTGGGCTGAAGAGAAACTAACAATAGAGGAGATAAATAATAAACTGTTATTAGCCACAGACAATAATGGAATGACCGCTTGGCACTGGGCAGCATATCGTGGGAAACTAGATATACTGCTGCAAGTATGGGAGTGGGCTGAAGAGAAACTAACAACAGAGGGCATAAATGATAAATTGTTACTAGCCACAGACAATGCAGGAATGACCGCCTTGCATGAGGCAGCATGTGAGGGGAAATTAGATGTTTTACTGAAAGTATGGGAGTGGGCTGAAGAGAAACTAACAACAGAGGAGATAAATAATAAATTTTTATTAGCCACAGACACTAACGGAATGACCGCCTGGCATGAGGCAGCATATATGGGGAAATTAGATGTTTTGCTGCAAGTATGGGAGTGGGCTGAAAAGAAACTAACAACAGAGGACATAAATAGTAAATTGTTATTATTCACAGACAATGCAGGAATGACCGCCTTGCACGAGGCAGCATGTGCGGGGACATTAAATATTTTGCTGAAAGTATGGGAATGGGCTGAAGAGAAACTAACAACAAAAGAGATAAGTAATAAATTGTTATTAGCCACCGACCATAATGGAATGAACCACTTGGCACTGGGCAGCATATCGAGGGAAACTTGATATATTGCTGAAAGTATGGGAGTGGGCTGAAGAAAAACTAACAACAGAGGACATAAATAGTAAATTGTTACTAGCAACAGACAACGAAGGAATGACCGCCTTGCATGAGGCAGCATGTAAGGGGAAATTAGATATTTTACTGAAACTATGGGAGTGGGCTGAAGAGAAACTAACAACAGAGAAGATAAATAAATTATTATTAGCCACAGACTATGAGGGAAGAACAGCCTGTCACTATGCAGCACATAGTGGTTACCTAGATATATTGCTGAAAGTTTGGGAGTGGGCTGAAGAGAAACTAACAACAGAGGACATAAGGAATAAATTGTTATTAGCCACAGACAATGAAGGTATGACCACTTGGCACACTGCAGCATATAATGGGAGATTGGATGTTTTGCTGAAACTATGGGAGTGGGCTGAAGAGAATCTAACAAAAGAGGAGACTAATAATGAATTGTTATTAGCCACAAACGATAAGGGATGGACCGCGTGGCACTATGCAGCACATTATGGTTACCTAGATGTATTGCTGAAGGTATGGGAGTGGGCTCAAGAGAAACTAACAACAGAGGAGATAAATAATAAATTGTTATTAGCCAGAGACAATGAGGGAATGACTGCTTGGCACTGGGCAGCATATAAGGGGAAGCTAGATATAATGCTGCAAGTGTGGGAGTGGGCTGAAGAGAAACTAACAACAGAGGAGGTAAATAGTAAATTGTTATTAGCCACAGACAATGCAGGAATGACCGCCTTGCATGAGGCAGCATATAAGAGGAACTTAGATGTTTTGCTGAAAGTATGGGAGTTGGCTGAAGAAAAACTAACAACAACGGAGGTAAATAGTAAATTGTTATTAGCCACAGACAATAAGGGAATGACTGCCTTGCACGAGGCAGCATGGATGTGCAATTTAGATGTTTTGCTGAAGGTATGGGAGTGGGCTGAAGAGAAACTAACAACAGAGGAGATAAATAATAAATTGTTATTAGCCACAGACAATGAGGGTTGGACAGCCTGGCACTATGTAGCACATGAAGGTTACCTAGATATATTGCTGAAAGTATGGGAGTTGGCTGAAGAGAAACTAACAACAGATGAGATAAATAATAAATTGTTATTAGCCAGAGACAATGAGGGAATGACCGCTTGGCACTGGGCAGCATATGAGGGGAAACTAGATATACTGCTGCAAATATGGGAGTGGGCTGAAGAGAGACTAACAAGAGAGGAAATGAGTAATAAATTGTTATTATTCACAGATAATGCAGGTATGACCGCCTTGCATGAGGCAGCATGTGAGGGGAACTTAGATGTTTTGCTGAAAGTATGGGAGTGGGCTGAAGAGAAACTAACAATAGAGGAGATAAAAACTAAATTGTTATTGGCCACAGACAATGAGGAATGGACCACCTGGCACTATGCAGCACTTGAAGGGAACCTAGATATATTGCTGAAAATATGGGAGTGGGCTGAAGAGAAACTAACAAAAGAAGACATAAATAGTAAATTTTTATTAGCCACAGACAGTGAGGGTATGACCGCCTGGCACTGGGCAGCACATGAAGGGAAATTAGATGTACTACTGCAAGTATGGGAGTGGGCTGAAGAGAAACTAACAATGAAGGACATAAATTGTAAATTGATATTAGCCACAGACAATGAGGGAAGGACCGCCTTGCATGAGGCTGCAAAATTGGGGGGACCTAGATATACTGCTGAAAGTATGGGAGTGGGCTCAAGAAAAACTAACAACAGAGGACCTAAACAGTAAATTTTTATTAGCAACAGACAATGAGGGAATGACCGCCTGGCACTGTGCAGCATGTGAGGGGAACCTAGATATATTGCAGAAATTATGGAACTGGGCCGAAGAGAAACTAACAAAAGAGGAGATAAATAATAAGTTGTTATTAGCCACAGACATTGAGGGAAGGACTGCTTGGCACAGGGCAGCATATGTTGGGAACCTAGATGTATTGCAGAAATTATGGAACTGGGCCGAAGAGAAACTAACAAGAGAAGAGAGAAATAATTTGTTTTTAGTCACTGACAATGAGGGTAAGACCATCTGGCACGTGGTTGCAAAAGATGGTACTCTAGAGATTTTCCTGAAACTATTGTTTTGGGCTATACAGAAACTAACAGACAGGAAGAAAATAATAAATAATTAATATCCACAGACGATAATGTAATGTCTGTCTTGAACTGGGCAGTAATTTGTAAACATAGAATATTATTAGATTTGTTACATGGGTCAGATAATTAAGGGGAAAAGTCCCATAATATTTTTCTTTTTTGCGAAGATACTGACGGAAAATTTGCGTTGTGTCCTTCTCAACATGTACCAAAGCGGTTCATCAATTTGAAAGCTTTGGCGGTGATAAAGAATTGGTTATGAAATTTTTTTCCATGTCGGAACACCCCACAGTGGGGCAGGGCTGCCTTATGTTTGAGGCTTTACGGTTATGACTGCTTGTCTTTTAAGTGTTTGTGTGATATTGACGTCATGACCAGGCCCGTATTTACGCAGGGGCCCAGGACGGCAAGTTTTCAGGGGCGGCATATTAAAAGAATCGAGATTGAAGTATGGTATGCGGGGAAAAAAGGCTGTCCACGAGAGAGAAGTTTAAGGGAGATCTATACTGAAAACAATGTTGGTACCGAGTTTTCTCGTTACGACGCTACTGGCGCTAGAAGGA
>JGI20166J26741_11774362_pt1 | contig 10340 bp, 4 predicted proteins | sample TergutCu122P5_FD_26741 | JGI IMG/M metagenome (IMG submission 26741) | reverse complement strand
ATTTGGCTTCGTCTGCCGGGTGTTGCCAGAGTTTGAGATGTACTTCCCTGTCTATATTGTGTATTTGTTTTCCTCTCCCTTTTCTTACGTTGTAAATTTTGTGTGTGTGTGTGTGTGTGTGTGTGTGTGTGTGTGTGTGCGCGCGCACGCGCGCGCAAATCAGGTTCAGAAAATTGACCATAAATATTTTAGTATGCATGAGTGAATCATTGGTGCATTTGAATGCAGCATAACTTTCCCCTTATTCCTCATTTATTGCTACTGAACATCCCTGCCCTCAACAGTAGAGAGCAAAATTTGTTACTGTTTTAAATTAGTTTTGGATATCTGTATAGGAGGATAAAGTGTAGAGAAGAGTTGCGTGTCTGTGCTTGGAGTGTCCCTGAAGGAATTCAAAATGACTTCCAGGGATGGTAGGTGTAATCAAGAAGCTGTGGTACTAAGTTGTTGTTGGCGGTGGCAGTAGTGGCAGTGTGGTGGTGGTGGTTGCAACTTTTTTCCTGTCATTCCACACGAGCTAAAGTAACCCTTAGTTTACTGGCTGGGTACCAGATGTACCCAGGCATGGTCTTGTCTTGAACATTTCTCAGTGGTGTAGAGTAACAGTCTTACCAGTTTTTCTGTGTGTCTCCTTGACACTAAATTATCATTATGCCGTGAGTATATTTTTTATAGTATGCCATGTTTTTTGAACTCCTGACTGGACCATTTTGTACCATGTTAGTAAGAAATTTCTCATACACATGTTATTTCAAAACTTATTATATAAATCATCTAACACATAAGAACTGCAAGAGCATCAGTAATAGCTCCTGTTCAGGACTGCTGACTGACTAATGAGCTCAGATTTTGCACTCAATTGTTAGATTCTTCGGACACCCTGAGGTTTATATTCTTATTCTACCAGGATTTGGTATAATCTCACACATCATTCGCCACGAAAGAGGAAAGAAGGAAGCATTCGGAAATCTAGGAATAATTTTTGCCATAATAGCAATTGGATTACTAGGATTCGTGGTATGAGCACACCACATATTTACAGTAGGAATAGATGTTGATACTATTGCTGGAGTTGCAACTCATGAGTGCTTATGGCATTCTGAGGACAAAAAAGGTACCAGTACCAAATCTGTAGACAACAAATGCTGCCTATGTCAGGCTGATTTTTCGTGCAACAATGGCAAGGGATCAGCTCTTTCAAATTTGATATTTCATTAGGGATCGATGACACAACTACAAGGAATCAACAAGATCAACAGATAAAAGCTCCAATCAGAGATGCATTTGAAAGCATGATCAGCAGATTTCAAGTGGTATACACCCCTAATGAACACATCACTATCCTTGAAGAGTTGGTGGTTTTGAGAGAGATATGTCCATTCTACTTGTTTATAAAATAAAAACTGGGAATGTATGGGTTGCTGGTGATGCAAAGAATTTTTATGCCTACAACATGCAAGTATACACTAGCAAGACTGATGGAGCAAGGAAGAAGAAATAAACTTTGTACTAAATATATTTGTCAGGGAAACCAGTCACATGGCTACAAGTGTGTGAATATTGGTATATTAAATGTTATTGTTATGACTTTACTCATTGTCGTACTCTAAACTGGAAGTGCCACATCATGCAACACAGGTACCTTAATCTTTAACAGATAAACAGAACAAATTTTCCCCATTCAGTGTACATTTTTTTCCTAAAGGGAAAATGTACCATAATGGATATTTAACAGGGTGTGCATGTCCCATTACATATAACTCTTAATGGCTAATGGGTAGAAAGCTGTCTTCTGCAGGTGCAGGCATGGGCATTTAAAAATTAAAATAACTGGCCATCAGCAGCTACATTGAGATTTTAAAGCCAGACATATGAGGTTTAATTGAATAGTGCTCTGTCTGCAGCAGAAATCTGGCATTTAAAAGAATGTGTGATAAAGGTTAAGTATCACTGTTCTGTCAGATTGAATGAGAGCAGCCAGTTTTCTTTGTTGGTGTGTGGTAAAGATTTGATTATCCTTGACCTTACATGGGAAGTGTGACCAATATATAACAGGCACAAACCACTCTAACCATTTTGACACTCATTTTCAGATGTGTTTTGTGGCATAAGTTTCCATGTCCTACACAGTGTTTTGTGCCATTAATTCCTTACCCCTAATTCAGTTCAAAAGGTGTATGCCTTAATCTCATGTTACAGCCACACAGGCAATTTGGCATAATTTGCAACCATGTCACATGCACAGCTCTTAGCGTATGGTGCTTTCTTGCATAATGAATTTAGTCGCAGAACACTCAGTCACTCCTTACATATATGTCAAACTTTGTCCTAAGCAAGTGTGGGTTGTATGGATCAAAATGAAATTTATCATGTGTTCATTATTGGCACCCTATTATTATATTTAACCTTAGCAAGCTCTGTGTTGTGTTGTTCATACAGCGAATGTTCCAAATGTTGCTTTTTCACTACTAGTACATTCTTTTGCCACCCCAAACTTAAAATGTGACTGTCATTCCTACACTACTGAGGAATTTTGTGTCTTGTGTTCATAAGTGATAAAGTTGTTCATGTGGTTAATTAAACAGCATGCCATGAAAAAAAAAAGAAGAATGGAGGTATCGCTCAATGCATTCTTAATGGTAGTAGACAATAGTAATTGGTCAGCATCATGCCAAAGCTGCTTCACCTCATGTGAAAAGAGTCTTGACACTATGAAGAGGATAAAAATCTCTTGTTTCTGGCAAAAATCGAACGCTGATTTCCCAGTGGTCCAGTGCATAACCTCATCCTTGTATCAGTGGATAACTGTGGTCCCTCTGTCTTGGAAGCTTTCATAAGACGCATAATGTTAAGAAATGTACATAAATAGAAGGGGATATGGGTACTAAATACTATGTTCAACTTCTTATATTCAATGAAAATCTTGGGGCTTGACATACATGTCAAGTCTGAAATAGAACCCTCATCAGTGAGAAGTACATGTTAATGAATTGCAAGTGATGTCTACAACTGTGTGGCAACATGTTTGTGTGTAGTATTTTCATATCTGTCTCGATGGTACCTCCACTTTTTCAAAGCAGACGTAGCTGGGTGAGGGAGCTTGCATGCATCAGTGAACTGGCAAATTATGCTGTGGCAGCCTAGCTACTGGTAGGGGCACTAGTGTTGGACAGGTTTTGAGTGAGGTGCCAAACAAAGACATAGTATGGCCCTCCAGATGTGGGGTTAGGATTGAGGCTGACATCCACACCTCATAAAACTTAGTTGTTTCAAACACCCTTCAGGGGACACCATGGACCAAAAATGAGTAAGAGCACCTTAGAACAAAAAAAATGTATTTATATAGTAAATGCTTGATTAGTTTCTTTGGAATAACTGATGTGGGACACATTGGTACTGCTTGTACCCTGTCTTGATGTCACATTCTGATTACTATAACATTCTTTTCTTATTATTCATTACCAAATTCTTGCTGCAGATTGTAAGAAGACAGGGAGGTAGTACTTTTCTTCACATTAAAATATGTCTGATATAAAAATAAGTAGTATGTGACTTAGGCCCATTACTCACCTCTGTGATTATGGTCATCAAACAATAACAGAAGAACCACATACACACTATGTAACGGTGCATATGGAAGTGACAAATTTTGAGTAGTTGCTCAGAAAACAGGATAATTGTTTTAATAAAGCCTGTTGTCCAAGTTGTCACATTAGGCAACTGAGAAAGATAGGGCCCCATCTGTAGATTAACAGGGATTATGTGTGTGTGTGTGTGTGGTTTTTTTTTTTTTTGGCGAGCATGAAAGCTCTTCATTTACATCTTTAAAGAAAGATAGTTCCTTCTCAGAGCAGTTATTGACTGCTTTCCTGTACCCATAGGCACCTGGTATCCTAAAACTCTTTACTTTCCCTAGCTCTATTGAACATTCTTGTGCTTTATCTTTCCCACCACTCCAACTTCCCTATATAGCCAGATCCATGGACATTTTTGCAGTTTACCCTGAATATGTAGACAGGATATTCTCTGGAACATACCTTGACATACCAGAAGACCACACCACAATTTATTACATTTAGCAAATGCATAGTTGAATATTTGAATGTTGTCATTTTCATTCAAATTATTGTATGTCCATGATTTTCACAAGACATGCATTATCAACTGTGATGGATTTCTAACCATGACCATTTCAGTTACTGAATTTATCTTATTCCTAGCCGATGGCACTACAGCCCAGTGGAGGCCTTTGCCTCTGTAATGGACTCAGCTCTGTTTTCTGACCTCTGTTTCCTAATATCTTCTTGTACACAATTCCACCATCTGCTTTTTGGTCGTCCTCTTAGTCAACTGCCCTGAGGATTACAGTGAAATACTGGCTTACTTTTCTTTTATTACCATTTCTGTCAACATGACCAGTCCAGTTCAACTGACTTATTCTGACAAATGAAAGTATATCTAAATCTCCGAACAGCTGCATTAGTTATTTATTTTATCGCTTTCTCCAATTTTCATTTACTTTAATTCCCAGAAACATTCTTCTGAAAACATTTCTTTCAAAAGTAGCCAGCCATTAAACAATATCTTCTCTCAGTGTTCAAGATTCTGCAATGTATGTTGCCATTGGACTTATAGATTTTTATTTATTATGCTCTGTTTGCATTCATAATTCTTTCTTCAAACTCTGATTTTAATTCATTTTTATTGTTAAAATTTTACCAAGATATGTATAGTCTTTCACTTTTCAAAAATTGTATGTACCAAGTTTTACATATTATTTCACTGTAAGACTGTCATGATACTATAATAAATTTTGTCCTTTTCTCATTTATTTCTAATCCCATCTAATTTGTCTGTTCAACCAGTGACATAAATACATCCCAGCATCTTGTAATCTTCTTCCCATAATAACCACTTCATCAGCATATGCCATAATTTGACTACACTTGTCAAATATAGTTCCCCAAGTTTCTACTTTAGATCTTCTAATTGCAATTCCAACATTATATTGAACAGCAAAAGAGCAATTGCACCTTCTTGTCTCAAACCTTTGTTAATTTTAAATTCAGATTATAAATGTTTACCAATTTTAACCTTAGCATATATTTCACTATTTAAAATTCTGCACAATTTAACTAATTTCTGGGGGGAAACCTGGTTTATGATTGCACTCCATATTTCCTTTCTCCATAGTGTCATATGCTGCTTGAAAATCAATAAATGGATGATGTGCATCTATACTTTGTTCCCCACATTATTCCAGTATTTGTTTCATAGTAAAAATTTGATCAACAGGTGATCTTTCCCTTCAAAAGCCTCCTTGGTATTCTCCTATTATTTCCAAAGCGCAAGGTACTAATTTTATATAAAATATATGCCAGAATTTTATATATTGTACATAGCAATGTGACTGCTCTATAATTATCGCACATTATCACATTCCCTTTGTTAACAATTAGACATATGCCATATTTCCTCTCGTGTAGTATGATCTCTTCCTCCCATATTTTTAAAATGTTTTTGTAAATTACCTTCTTGAGCCCATTTCCTGACATCTTTAATCAATTCACCCAGGATCTGATAGTGTCCAGTTGCTATTCCATTTTTCAATTTACTTATTGCCATCTCTATGTCTACATCATTTGGTGGTTCAGCATCCGGTTCTGCAGTTTGTATACACATTGTCCACTCTTCTACTCTGTCATTGCCCATGCCATCTTCCAGCTCAAAGTGCTTCTCATAATATTCAGACCACCTTTGCAGGACTTTCTGTTCATAGCTTACTATGTTACCGTCCTTATTTCTAATCAGTAATGTTTGTTGTTTGAACCCTTTTCTTATACTGTTCAATTCTTGATAAAATTTTTTGCTTCATGGTTATTTTAAGCAATTTCTGTTTGCTCCAGTGTTGATTTAAACATTAATCTCTTTTGTTGTCTCAATATTTGATGTGCTTCTTTACTTTTATCCTAACATTCTTGTTCATTTTGTCTGTTATTGCTGTTAACCATTTTGTTGTAAGCTCTCTTTTTATCTTCTAATATTATTGGACATTCTTCATCAAACCAACAAATTCTTTGTGGTCTTTCTTCTTGTCCTATATTTTTCTAGCTGCTTCATTCATTCCTTGTTTTATTTTGTTATATATATATATCTTCCCCCTCTTCTAATTGAGTGTTGTGTACAATTGCTGTTATATCTTCGGTGACTTCTTCTTTTACTTCTTCCTTCTTTTGTTAACCAATATCTCATTTCTTTAGTACACTTTTCTTAGTCTTTTCACTTCTCTTAATTTTATGTATAATTTTGGTCCTCACTAAAAAATGGCCTGACTCTATTTCAGCACCTCTCATACTTCTCACATCACAAATATTCATGTAATATCTTCTATCTACCAATATATGGTCTATCTGGTTACCTATTTTGTTGTCAGGTGATTGCCAGGTGGCCTTGTGAAGTCCTTATGTTGATACCATGTTCTTGTCACAGTTAAATGTCTTCCCAGTGCAAAATTCACCATCTGTTTTCCATCATCATTTGTTTTGTTGTAAAGGCTGTGCCCTCCACATGCTGGAAATAAATAGGACTCTTTACCAACTTTACCACTGAAGTCCCATAGTACTGTGTTCATGTAGTAATTGGGAACTGCATCACATACCTTCTCCAAAGAACTATAAAATTCTTCTTTGTATACTTCATCCTTTCTTCGGTTTGGGTGTGTGTTAATATCAATGTCAAATTGTAATATTTAAGTATAACACTAATTTTACAGATTATTTAATTTACAGGTTCAAAATTTAATAAATTATCTACAATATCTCTACTAATGTAAAATCTTATTCCAAATTCATGTTTGTCACTTTTATGCCTACTACATAAAATTGTAAAATTCTTTTTATCACCGTTCCTTTTCCTGGCCAACTAATTTCTTGCATAACACATATATCTATGCTATACTTCTCCATTTCTTTCACCAATTCATGCATTGCTAGTGCTCTGAACAATGTACGTACATTCCAAGTCACTATCCTTATCTCACTTATCTTTTTCCACTGCCTAGGTCGAGTCCACTCAGTCTGACTGTTCTGAGGCCCCAATTTAGGTTTCCTAACAATTAGCATTTTTACTGTGACAGGTTGTCAGCCTGTAGCCCTACTCCCAACTGGAGGGCCAGTCCACCATATTTACAACCCCAGGAGGAGGGTGGCCCAGCTATACCCATTTCGGTCGCCTTATATGACCTGCAAGGGTTACAGTGGGACTATTCTTTTCCCTGGTCACCACACAAGGAAACTGAATTTATAAAGGTTTTTTTTTGGGGGGGGGGGGTGTTGAATGGGAATATCGTTTAAATATCTGAGATATAAGAGGTAAGAAAGGTAAAAGTTATTCTTCTGAATGACACGAATGTAAGGGAACGGAGGTGTTGCTCTATTCATGCTTAACCTTGGCTGTAAGAGGTTATATCTCTGTTATAACAAAAATAAATATGATTTTGAAATTGTTCGTTTCAAACTTTCTGAGTATGACAGTTTCTCCCGAGTACAATAACAACGATTCGCATATTTCACTTGTGTGTTCACGTTTACTAGACTGGTTTATCATAACGATGTTCATGGAACCCATGGTACAGGGCGAGCGTTTGGAATACACCCAACATCGGCTGCTCGACGAGCCGGTCGATATGCGGACGAACGACCCAACCGGCCGTTGTGCGACATTTGCTACCTGCAGGCAGTTGCAATTTGTTATTCTGCCGGTAGTCACCGCTGTGTGTAGCGGCGTTTTGGGTCTGGTTTATCTTTCATTTGCAGTGTATATACGTTCAGGTTTTGTAATCTGCGGAGTTAATCGACAAGATTATCCGACAACTTCGAGAGAAATCCTGACTTACATTTCCCAACTGTCTGTATTCAACCAGTTGCACAGGTATGTGCTGTTTAGTTGTGTTACACAATGGCAAATGGGGGTTAGGTTGGATTATTTCAAAGAAGTAAATATTTGTTGTTTATGTGCATTGTATCGGGGGTGATTCAAATTTTTGACATGCAAAATATCGTGAATGATTTACAATGATCTGATTGCAGACGGTTATTAGTGCCTCGTGTAGGTGTTTCTTCCGGCTTTCAGCAACGCGAAGGAACTGCTTATCGCGTAGTGCGGGCATTGTTTCATACGTGTTAGTGAACGAACTGGTTGTGCAGTTATCTATAAAAGTAATTTTTGTCCAAGTAAAAATACATTGGAAATCTCTTAATTGAAGTACTCGTCAGTTTTAAATTCCGGCTAACTAGCCGGTGCAGGAAATTGGCGCAAATTTATGGCATTACTGTGAAAAATACACAATATGAAATTATTTTCGAGTTCCCTAATTCTGCGTGCTCTTACCTGCAGAATTACAAGATTTTTTTTTTTACTCTTACCTTTTAGCGATGTTGAGGTTATATACTATATGTGATCTTTGTTGATTCATGAGTTTGTAGGAGCTGGGATGGCTCAGCAGGTATAGGACTGGGTTTACGAGCTGGACGACGGAGTTCGATATCCGGCAGACGCAGGAGGTTTTCCTTTTTCCCACACACTTAAGATAGGATTTGGGGCCCACCGTGTATCCGATAACATGGGGGCCCTTTTCCCGGGAGTAAGCAGTCGGAGCACGAAGCTGACTCATAACCACCCGCTATTGCCGAAGGTTAAGATTACATGGCGTTGTGCATTCGCTCCCCCATACGTCTTCATGGCGTGGTGCGCAGGAACGAATTACCTTTTTCAGTTTGTGGTTCTATGAATGAATTTTTCTTGTTTTATTGTGAAATTCTTGCACCCCTTTTAAATATCGGATCGCGATAAGAAGCTGTACAATATTTCCAATAATTGTAGTTCACCAGTTTTACAATTAACTGGATTATTGATTTCAGAAGTATGTAGACGTATATCATTAGTTACATGTTTTTGACTCACACAATAGGCGCCATTAATTCTGCGCTGGTTTCCGAGTTTCAGGAGTTGCACCATACCGAATGTTCTGGATCAGTGGTTGTGAAAGTGTGGTCCCCGGCCCCGTAGGAGTTCGCGACACTAGTTTAGTCTTCCTGTTGTACGTTGGAAGGAGGAACATTGTATTGAATAGTTTTAATATTTTACTGAATCTGTTTACCTGGTATAATGGTGTAACACAGGGTTTCTCAATCGGAGGTTCGCGCGTTGTATTTTAGGGGCCTTCGATTTGCGTGGTTTTTGCGCAGTTGAACGTAAAGTTTTTCTTTAGGTTTTCCTAAGCCTGATTTTAATGTAATTACTGCTAGGTAAATCGTGGTTTTTGTTATGGATTTTCACATTTTTTCATGAAGTTTCTTTGGATTTAAGCGTGTCTCTGGTTTGTAATTATTGTAACTTGAAATGCGATAAGCGAATTGTGCCTTGGGGCCGCGACATGACAGTTTTGGGAAGGGCGAACGCTGAACTATTGGGGGTTCGTAAGGAGTCTTTGGTGCCAGAAAGTCTGTTCACATGTATCCTAAATGTGCTTGCAGATACACTTGTCAGAAGTCGTGCTAACTCAAGTTAGCTTGGAGAACTGATACACTTGCAAAGAAGTCTAGTGTATATTATGCAGTTAATTGCTGATTCATATTTGTGAAAGATACAAAAGCTAGAATCTTATTATTATTATTATTATTATTATTATTATAGTAACATTAATAGTATCAATATTAAAAGTTTAGAATTCTGAATATTTTTTTATTTCTGAAATTGTTTCAGCTTTATTTCCAAACTTCTGAGAGTTCCAGTACATAGCAGAAATGAGTTTATGTTGACCTTGAAGTCAACCTTGAAATCGTATGGTGGGTGGTATCAATAATGCCAGATCCCAAAGCCACTTTTTATTATTGAGCTCAACTAGCGAATTTTATTCACTAATATCCAGTTTCCAACCTCAAAGGTAAAAGAGTTTTGACATTGTCTCCCGACTCGGTCATCGAACTCGTGGTTGTGTTAATACAAGACCCCTATATTCAACAGTTTTTCGATAACAGCCACAGAGTGGCGTGGTCGAGTCCAGGAGATCCAGTGAAGACCACAACCAACATCGCGCCTTGGGTCATATGTTGAACTTAAAACTTTTCTTCCTTAGAGGGCTTGATGGGTGACACAGTTACGTTCTGTGCAAAATTCGGGACTTTTTTTTCCTCGCCCAGTTCTGTCCAGGTGTTTAATTTTTCAGTCGTATCTAGAGTCCCGTGTTTCGAAGTTTTACTGTCCTTCAGTGTAGTCACCAGCATTGTGTACAACCCGTTGCCAGCGATGTGGAAGTCGTAGGATACCTTTAGCAGCGCCTG
>JGI20166J26741_11774251_pt1 | contig 10340 bp, 4 predicted proteins | sample TergutCu122P5_FD_26741 | JGI IMG/M metagenome (IMG submission 26741) | reverse complement strand
GTGACTACATTGAAGGACAGTAAAACTTCGAAACATGTAGCTATTTTGTATCAGTTGTAAATAAATAGTTGCCACTATTAAAGTTCCAACCCTCGTACATAGTGATGCCAGGATTCCAGCTGTTTGTTGAATGATCTCTGGTATGTCCATAAATCCTCTCCCCTCCCCGTCCTTTAAAAGGTGCAGTTTATACTGGAGAAAAGAATGGAGTTCCGTAACACTGGGTTTGTGTGCTCGGCCAAGAATTGTCTTCTGCTGAATGAAAGAGCACTGTCATGACTTGCAAGACAAATATTGTTGCAGCTGTTCTTATCCCTCGTCGTCATCATCATAATGACATTTACTGTGGGGTCTGAGGTTCTCATACCAGTGATGGTGAACATTTGTCTTCTGGGATACAACCAAAACTTTTTGTGACTACCCAATGGTGCAGCATATCAGCACCTTTATTTATGGTAACACATTAGATGAATGTTTTGAATTCAGGACTCAGGGAAAAAAGTAGATCTATTTTGTTGTTTTATTGCAACAGTGTTATCACATATAAACTTTTTTTTTTAAGTAATACTATGGGCATTTTCAATTTTACCTGCTGTTAAGGAATTAGTGGAATTTTTTTTTAAGAGAGTACTGGCACATAATTTTTACATAAATCATTGTATAGCTGTGACACAATGTATATTGGTATATAGGCACCAGTGTTTTGGAGGAGTTTGCCTCCATCTTCAAGATAATCCAGAATGGATAAGCTGCATGGAAAAAATACTGTACTGGGGAAGAACAGGAAAGGGAACAGGTGACATGAGCTAATGGGAGTGACACTGTGCAGTGGGCCAGCACCATAGATGGAACATACAATTAAATGAAAAGACGTGACAAAGATTTGAGTCACCAGTATATGTATTAAAACACTATACCAACAACACTAGTTTTATCACTTGATTCATGGCCACATGTCTCAGCTCTGTGAGCAGTGATGGTTCACAGTTAGAGCCAGGTATACTCGTGATCTATTATCAACAGGGAATGTCTCACCTAAAAATTAAAATAATAAAATATCTTGAAGCTGTACAAGGTATGTGAAATTTATCATTAGGGAAGCAGTTGAGAAGGACCTTATCTTGAACACATCTTGGTAACTTGTCATTCACTCCCTGAAGGTTATGAGAAAGTCTTCCCCTGATAGTAGCTGATATTGAATACTATGGCCTGTTTCAGGGCCAGAGGGCCACCAACTGACTCCCTACAGAACACTTGCCCTGACTGAGCTGATCTCCATCCTCTTTCCCACCCTTGACATTATTTGCAGTCACCACTTCATCCCAGTTGTCTCTCTTCTTAATTGTCTGTCTGCCCTAAAAATCTTTTTGCCACTTTTTTTAATTTTCCTTCACTGAGGTCAGTGATCATCTAAAAAAAATGAGTGGAAAGATGTACTCAAATGGAGTACATGTATATTCTAGGCTATTTTGCATACTTTATTTACCTTGATACATATCTGTCCATGTGAAGCTAACTGCAGTCTATATATTAGTATAATCCTGTCCATAATCAGAAATGTTTTCAAAGTTAGGATCATAACTAAATCTTATTTGATGTCATCTTCACACAAAGTAGTGGTTATGAGGGACTGCCAAAAACTAAAATGAAATTGTCGGCATTAATTGTAGGTCTCCAGCTCCAAGTTTCTTCCTCACTTACTCTGTGCCGTGTAAGTTTTGAGGTTCGCATGTCAATGTACTTGCATATTAAAGCTATGGTCTTCTGGGTTGTTACTCTGTACATTCTTTATCAGTGGATACCAACATTCCATCAATAAAACTATGTGGCATCACAATGCAAAAGAGAATGTCCCAGTAATTTTAAATGAAAAGTAGAATTATAAAGCTCTGTGTGTCTTTTCAGCAGTTATGTGTTTACTCTCTCATAGGTACAACTTCTGATATCTTGGATGCCTTTAATCTTTGTTTGACCATGAGAATTTGAGACTGTAATTGTATAAAGCAATGAGTGAAATTATACTTTGATGTATTCCTTCTTCACATTTTTAGATAGATGGCAAGATAAAATATTCTGAACTCATTGGTAATGTTGTGTCAATATAATCTGTACACAAGTCATGTTATGAGCAACTCTGTTTATTTGTTGCAGAGGCTAAAAATGAATGTCTCATGTTATGTTTTTGTCACTGCTTGATATTTCTGAACATCATAATTTAAAAAAAAAACAGGCATTCAGTGTATGTTGCTACGGGAAAACCTGTGACATTGGCCACCCTTGTAAATCAGATACCTGTTACAGTTGGCCACACTTTTCCAGAACCAGCAAATGTTTATGACATTATGCATGGTCATTACACCATAACTGGCCACCTGTTTGTCTTAAATCTTGGCCACACTTTCCCATCTAGTGCTATGTGTAAGTTCAACATCCCTGTGATGGCTGACATGAAGAATTGCAGATGTTTCAGAGGAACCTGCTGTCTCCATTATCAGGGTTCTTGGATAAGCCAGTGCAAGGCTTACTCGTCTCCCCTAATGAAGTAGGCAGCACATTTCTCTGGAACAACACATTACATGGCATCATGATTGTCATTTCAGTACTCATCACAATCAGATAAAGAATAGTGAGTGCATAGCCAAATTAAAATCTACTTTTTAATCATAAGAGTGTTACGTACCATGAGTGTGATACACTTTTGTGGGCATATTAACCAACATTTTTTTCACAAGAATCCAGAGGTACCCATGGTGCATTCAATTAAAAATGGCTGCAAAAATGGGAAACCACTGAGGGACAAATTTACCATTACAATGCACAATGCATATGCTTACTCACTTCTGTGACAGTTACAGTTTTTACCTAGACAGACTATGTCAAAATTGATACAGCCTTGCCACCTCTTATGGGACACTGTATCTTCTTTCTGTTCCTTAACATGTCAAGGTGATCCCTGAAATGCCAGTGTTTGGTATTGAAAGAACTGTATCACAATGCAACAGGGCTGTTAGGAATTCAAAAACATTGACATGTGACTTCATATTTTCACAGTGGTGAATATTAAGATTCCAGTGTGTTGAAGGACTGTGTTTTCTGAAACACAGGAGACAGTAATCCAAAAACAAAGTTTCAGAGTAGCACCCAGCACTGGCAGGAATAGTGAAACTGAAGGATCCTCCTTTGAAGAGATTTAGTCTACTGTCCCTGTCAATACAGTATCTTGGTTTCTGCACATTCAGTCTTAGTCAATATTTGGACCAGGCCTTGTAGCTTCTCAGCTGTGGGGTGCTTGCATTCATAGAATTTGTTTCTATGTACACACAGAGACACTACTGTTTCCAACCGGTTGACATGAGACAAATATTCTGTCTGTAATACCATGTTCTGAAATATATGATAAAGGTGAAATACATGACTGATGTACAAAACACTGTAAGAAATTGATATCTGCCAAATATGTGACAGTCAACGCCAACATGCACCTACAGCACATCCTCTGAGAATGATCACTTGACAAGCATACTATCCAGTTCCTCCTTCAGGCCTTTGAGCAACTGAATGGATGTAATACTACCTTCTAACACCAAAGAGCAAAAGAGTCCTCTCCACCCTGAGGGTCCATGTTAAATGTCACTGTTTCTTTCTGCAGACAGAAATGTAACATATGATGCACATGCATGACATGATTGCATAACAACTCAGACTCACAATCACACAAGAACTCTTCCTAATCACTTCACCTGATTCCAACAATCTTTCAGTTTTATACCTCTCGATGAAGTGATTTGAAATTGAATCTCTCAACTTCTTACTCCTGAAAGTCCTCTCCATGGATCCTGCCTCTCTCATACACCCAGATGTTTGTCTGAATTATGACTGTGAATAAAGGAAATTAAACTTCAAACACCTTAATTGCATGAAAATATAAAAACTGTCCTACTGAGCCATGAAAATCTGTTCATTTTGCAGCTAGCAGAAGTACCCTAGCATAATGTGTTCATCTTCCCCCACTGCAGTTACAATATTGCAGCTGTAATGGTATATAACTCCACTCCCAAATGGTAAGAGAATTTTCCATACTCCTGTCATTCATATCCATTAATTTTCATCACCACAGCTAAAAATTGTACCAAGGACTCAGATCATTCACATCTCACCCTTAAATCTTTTCAAACACACTGCATGGTCCAGTATAATCATTTTCTAGTGTAGCACAGTTTTATAAAATGGTCTGTGTTAATTTATGGCTTATTTAGTAATGCTCACAGCAGTGTGTATTACTCTGCATCAAATGAAAAGATTAGTAGTGAATAAAGAACTGGAAAGGATGTGGAAGGAAGCAGTTGTGGAGGTACTAGCTTGGCAAGACTGAGGAAAAACAAACTTGCCAGATAGCTGGTCTCCAGAATATGAAACAGGAGTGATGCTGATTCAACCATAATGGTCAATACAATCATTGTTTTAATGTGTAAGTTGTCCAATTAACATGACATCTTTTTAACCCACATTTCATAATTATGTCTGAAGCAAGAGACATATTATTTGATGTCCTGTAATTAATAATAGAAATGTTGCAACCTGCCACAAGGCTGACGGACAAGACACACTCAACAGGATTGTTACCAATGATGAGACATGGGTCATCAATTCCAACCCAATTCACAAAAAAGGACCTTGGTTATTGAGAAGAGGACAACTGCTCTTGTATTGCAATGCCAAATCTCATGCACCACGTGTGTGTATCAGGAGACAATTCAGGAGCTGATATGGAAACTTCTTGATAACCCACCAAACTGTCTGGGGCTTGCCCCTAGAAATTTTCACCTCTTTGGTCCAGTGAAAGAACACATCTTGGTGGCTATTTCGCTGTGGTGCAGAGGTTGAACATGAAATATAGCTGCAGCTGCAACAGCAGCCAATACAGTTCAATGTTGGTGGTTTTCACAAGTTGGAAAAGCAATGGGACAAGTACATTATTTTCAGGGGATCATGTGGAAAATAAATATGGTTTGGTAATTTTCTTGCTTGCTTTACTCTTGGGTATTATTTGTGACTTACAGACGTTCCTCATATTTAGAGTTAACATTTTCATGTTTGTAAGTTCTAAAACTGAACCACAAAGATGATTTTACTAATATTTGTATTCTCAGGAAGCAGACACAAAGAAAATAGACAGTTTCAACTATTACAGTTGGTCAATGTTATGACTTTTGTCTTAGAATACAACCACTTCAACAGACTGTAACCTCCCCCTGTACACTGATTATGGGAATTTCTGTCAGAAACAAACAACAAAGGGGTTCATCAGAAAGTTCCAGAAAGCTCTGATACAGACAATTTGGAAGATTAGGAAACATAATTGTTCATAGTTCTGTAAGTTTCTTTCACTTTTGCTGTGTTTATTTTTCCCTGATGTTTTCTTAAAAACCACATTACAGTTTGATATATGAATGCTAGTAATCTGCCTGTACTTTATACAGTTTCAGTTGTGATTACAATCGTGTTTTTCCTGACTGTCAATGGAGCCTTCTTCAGTCAGTTTGTCTTAAGTGGTCTTCCAACATATTTTCTTTCACAGACCATAATTTAAAATTCTCTTAAGGATACTTCTTCCCTTCTATATGTACCAAGAATTCATTTCTGTAGTCTAGAATTCTACTTGTAACATTAGTAAACCGTATTTCATACATGTACACAGTACATGTACAGAACAATAGAGATGTATACATACAGTTCATGATTTCCACATTTATATAAACAACTCTTATGGCTGAACTCTAAGAGTCTGATACTAGGGTGAGTCACAGTAACCTGACAAGTTTTAAAGCTCTAGTTTTGAAAATCGTCATGATCCCATGACTCACCCCGTACTAATACAGATATAACCATTCTGGGTAAACAAGACAAGGTACAGGCTGGATGCTAACTTTGTCCCCCCCCTGCCCTTGACTCTTACCATATAGCTGATTTCATTGAACATATACTGGAAGAGATTGCAAACTTCCCAGTTTCCAAACTTCATGTCTGTTTTCCACTCTTGAGGTCAACCCAAAGAATCCATCCAAGCCAAGTCTTGTGTCAAAATTTTGTATTGTATTATTTCAGAAAAATGTATGCCCTTTAACTAGTGTCAATAAAGGAAGGCTAATTTTAATGACAGTTTTTGCATGGCATTTACTGATAAGCAACGTAATTTAGTGCTCTAGATTTTACCAATATCACATCAGTACTGACAGCAATTCATACCCTCGGCTAATGTGTATCATCAGTATTAATGATGACATATCTAAGTAACTCCACAGAGTTTCCTGACTCCTCAGGACTTGTTAGCTGCCTGAGAAGCTAACAAGTCCTCAGCTAGTCAAGAAATTCCCCACATAACGGCCCTCCACCTGTTCCTGTCCTGAGTCAGCCCAATCAAGGCTATGGCCCTACATCCCACTTCTTTTATCATCCCTTTTAATATTTTCCTCCCATCTATGCCTAATTCTTCCCAGTGGTCTCTTCCGCTCAGGTTTTCTCACCAAAACCCTATATCCACCACTCCTTTCTGCCCTGTATGCTTTATGCCACTCCCATCTCATTCTTCTTGATTTGAGCATCCAAATAGTATTTGGAGATGAGTACAGATCTTGCAGCTCTTCACTATGTAGTCTTCTCCAATCCCCTGTTATCTTGTCCCTCGTTATTCCCAAATATCTTCCTCAGCACCCTATTCTCCAAATCCCTCAGACAATGTTTTTCTCTCTCAAAGAGCCCAAGTTTCACACCCATACAAAATGGGCAAAATTATATTTCTGTGTATTTTAATCTTTACATTTTTGGATAGCAAATTGGAAGACAAAAGATTCTGCACAGAATGATAATAAGAGTCCCCGACTTCCATCTGCTCTTAATCTCTTTATGAATGGAATTTTGATTTGTTACGGTTGTTCCAAAACTATGGGTACCGGTTCTTGCCCAGGGGTAAAGCGGCCAGGGTATGGCATTGATGACACACCCACATATAGCATCGAGGTTCAGGAAGAAGTAGAGCTCCATCTCTACTCCCCCTCTGGCCGTCGTGGCCTGATCTAGGGTGAACTTTAATTTAGGGTTGTTCCAAAATGTTTTAAATGTTCCATCAATTCGAAGGATTTATTTATTACCTCTCTTCCTGTTGTGATTTAGTCCTGCATGCTCTTCTCAGGACATGACCATTCAGCATTCACTTCTAGACCAGTCTCCTTACTACTGATTATTAATCGTCTGCGTTTTTTTAACAGTATGTACACTTCCAACTAATACATTAACATCAGCATAAGCCAGAAGCTGATGTATACCATTTAATAACAGATTTACTATTTACATTTAAGTACTGTATGATGTCCAACTGAACTCCAGGATTAAAATAGTAGCCCAGTTTCCAATTACGGCCATATACAAACACCCTGCAGACTGCATACTAGGATACTATTCAGACATGTATGGTTCATGAAGGTAGTAAAATGTGGTTACTTTTTCATTGGTTAATCATATTTATTGCCTTTATACTGAGAAATAATTTGTAACAAGTGGACAATCAAAACTGTGGCTAACCAAAGTAATGCTACTTCATTTCCAAACTCCTGAGTGCTGGCAGTGGGAGCGTTAAGGAATCAAGGTGTGAATGGTGTACATTATTGTTATGACAATATTCTGGCACTTGGCAATTATGAATAACATCCCAAACATGGAAATGAAACCTCTAAATTAAATTAATAATACAGTTTATACTAAGTGAAACAAAGAACATACCTTTTATACACAATGAGGGAAAAAAGGATTTGATTTCTTAATTAAAAACACATTACTTTCATTTTCTCCATCAAATAACTGTATCTTTTTATGTTCTACTGAAAACAACGTCCATTATATCACTCTGCTTCATTCCTATGTACTATTTACACAAACCTACCAAAAATCATAATATAAATCATCTCAGCCTCTCTCATAGAACATTACAATATGTCACTTACTTATCACTTTCAAAATTTAACAAGAAGCATGCACATTTAGAGTTCATGATGCTATTTCTTCATGGCAGTGATTGATAGCGTACTTCATTACTCAAGTTTTCACAAGTCTTCACCAGGTGCACCTCGTGATGTGTGATGGCAGTGTTACAATTGAACAAGCATGGTGGCAAAATTCTTTCAAATGGTTCATATTTATTCTCCATAAGAATGCACAAAAACCCTCAATACTTTGCATTTAATTATGGTGAACATAAGATGAACAAGAACATACATGTCACAACACGATACATCCTCAAAGCAAGCAGTCAAGACATTCATTTTAAGTTCATTTCAGTTATATTCATTGAAGGTCATCTGAACAGAGAGTAAAATTAAATGAAAATGGTAAGAGAAAATGCTGCAGCACAGTACTAATATGCACCACTAAATCCTGCTCCACAAAGACCAGTAAACCCAGCAGCATATATTTCTGATTAAACCTCACCCACAGATTACCACTGCAAACAGCAGCTCTGATTTTAAAAAAAAAGACCATTATATAAATGGTGTCCAATGTGGGTACAGACCATTCCATTATTTAAAGGTTTCACAGCACTGTAAACACAAATACCTGACTTGCAAAACCAGAAGCAACAATATTGAATATATTAAAATCAAATATTACATGCCTGAAATTAACTGATAAGGGTCTATTGCAAGATTCACTTTGGGCCTTTTTTTGAAGGATGTTGGAAGGAATGCTGAAGAAGCACCCCAGCCCCCAACATCCGAAGGCACAGCTGGTTTATCACAACAGAAACTAATGCTGTTGGTCATTCATCCTACAATTTAAATGATACTGCAAGAACTTCCTAGGAAAATGTGTATATAGAAGATGTTAATCTTACTGTCCTTTTATAAGGTTTATATATGTAAGACAGCCACAAACTGAAGCATGAATCATGTTCTTTTATCCAAGACTTTAGCCACATTAATTGACAAATACTTAACTGACAAACTGGCTTCATGTTGTCTCATTACTACAAAGTTCAAATGGAGGTTCTACTGAATGTTGCATCCTTTTGTTCTAAATTAACCCACAACACGCTCAAAAGCTTGGGAAGAGGGATGATTACCAAAACATAATGGTTTACTGCTTCTGAACTTCAACATCTTGAGATCCATGCAGTTTGACATAAGACATACAACCAAATTCAGTTTATTATTTTTGAATTTTGAGATTGTTAAGGTAAAGTTCAACACTGGACTGGTATGTCACTCAGCATAAGAACCGATCTGGGTTATGTTTATCTCAACACATGCTGCCCCAAAAATGGCAATTTCAAAGAATGTGAGATTGTCAATAATTACAATGCAGAAATTGAGAAAGTGAACTCTCAACACACAACCAAATTCCAACTGTGCATCAAATTACCATCAAGGATCAGGTCATGGATCATACTGCACTAAAGCAGACCATCCAATCAAACACAACACATATGATACATATTTTGAATAAAGGAGTTCAAAATTTGATTAATAATGGAACACAAAGTTTTAAAAATTAACAATGGTCTGAATCTGCACAGATCTAAAGGCAGAGCTTAATTTCTTCAAAAACGTCTTAGTTCATTCTATATAAAAATTTCTGTACACTTGACCATAATAGTCTTAGTGCCCACAGTTGAGCATAATCAAATTTGATCTATAAAATGTAGTAAGACACCAAGAAAATCCTATATTTTATCCAGTCACCAAGGTCAGCTCTGAAACCTGTCTCATGTATTCTTTTTCCAGATGTCAAAATTGCTACTTATACCATCATAAATTGAAACGCTGCACTAGCCAGGGTTGGTTCAGGTGGCAGCTACTCTACGTTCTGATAAGCAGTTAAGGTCCACTCAGGAAATGTTCTTACATTAAAAAAATCATTACTGAATCCTGTTCTTTTTTAATATATGGATACTTCTTCAGTCATCCTTACAACTTCTCTGAACTTGGGAGACTACTCAGATCAGTGGCGTACCCAGGAATTTATTTCGGGGGGGGGGTTTCCAACAAATTCAGTTGAGGACAGAGAGAACGGGGATCTGGGGGCTGTAGCCCCTAGTCAGGGGTTCTCGAGGCAGCTGTAATTTGGTACAAGAAATTTCATTTCATATAGTAAAATTTTCTCAATTTTTGGTATTTTAGACTATTTATTATGACAACCAATTTATTTGTCATTGTTAATGTAAAACAGTTGCGAACCTAGGTAGTTTTAAAATTTTACTGCCTTTTTTCCGAACATCTTGGGGTGTTGGCGTCCTAAATTCAGCAATTATTAAACTAATTAGGATGTTGGAATGGAACACTAAACATTTT
>JGI20166J26741_11774140_pt1 | contig 10341 bp, 9 predicted proteins | sample TergutCu122P5_FD_26741 | JGI IMG/M metagenome (IMG submission 26741) | reverse complement strand
TTCACAACATGTCTGTTTCAGAGCAACATTCACAACATGTCTGTTTCAGAGCAACATTCACAACATGTCTGTTTCAGAGCAACATTCACAACATGTCTGTGGCAGGCAACAGACAACACATGGATAGTCCTTATGCAGTTAACAGTTTTATTACAGAACACCCAGTTTAAAATAGTTTTTATATAAAACAGACACCTGTTGATGCTGTTTACACTGTTCAGCAGTACTAGGCATTCCTTGTCAAATCATCCTTCCTGATACTCATTGTACTCAGTGCTATGCCTGTTCAGGATGGTGTAACATAAAGAATTATATGAATGTTGGTCTTAAAGGATGCTGCAGGAGTCATTAAGTAATGGCATAAATCAAAATGGTTTAATTTGAAAAAGATATTCCCATAAGAAATAACGGAGTAGGTAGGGGTTAGCAAAATAGAGCGTAGCTAGTCAAAGGGTGTTCAATCAAAACTGGGAGGGCACAAATTAAGAAACGGTGTATATTGGCAAGGGAATTTAAAGTAAAATGGTGTACAACAAGGGCTTTGTGTACAATAGAATTACAAAGTTGCAATCTGTACTGTATTGCATGCATTTACAGTCTTTACTGTATTGCACAGAGCTGTGTTCCATACTGGATTGCACGCAGCCACAGTCTGTACTGAACTGCATGAAGCTGCAGTCCGTACTGCGTTGCATGCAGCTGCAGTCCGCACCAGATTGCATGCAGCTGCAGTCCATACTGCGTTGCACGCAGCTGCATTCCGCACTGGCTTGCACGCAGCTGCAGTCTGTACTGGTTTGCAAACAGTTGCTCTACATTCTGTGCATCTTGACATTCGGTATTCACATTTGATAAACCTGTACAGGTGTTACTGTGGTCATTTTGTTTTCTGTGGTTACTGCTTTTACGATGATTCCTGTTGTTGATATTGCTAATGTGCTTCCCATGGTAACAGCTGTGTGACAGCACAGCTAATGTTCCTCCCAACTTACCAACCATGTTGTTATTCCATTCCTATAAAATGGCACAATGTACAGCCGTGAGTCAAACGAAAACCTTACAAGTGTGAAAAATAGAGACCCAACTGTCAGCAGCTGGAGGCACGACACATCATCAGCACGGGTTTGCAGTGTGTGCTGTGTGTGGCTGATCGTGCACCATTTTGAGAAAATGTTTAAAGCTCTACTGAACCAGTCTGCCCTAAATTAGCTAGCGAAAAGGATATCAAGGTTTCCATGTGATTCACCTGTATGGTTATGTCAGGTTTCATCAAAATCCTCCTGAATCACACTGCAACATGTGGACGGGCATGACCATCTCTTTATGCATTGTTTTCATGCACATTATGCAAAGGATGCATAAAAATTGAATTGTGTACCAGCAAATGATAAGCACTGTACATACCCCTGAGATGGAACTGTGCTGTCTGGCTGCAAATTTAAAATCCCAGTGCTTGAAATTTTCAGTGTTGTGGTATGCATTGCTGTGTCTTAGCCCGAGTGGTTCCTGATGTTGTGAAGGCTCACAGTGCTGTCTTCTGCTTGGACTGCCTGACCCTGGAGATGAAGGTGCTGTGAGTTGTGAAACATCAGCAGCTGCTTGCACATTGACACAGTGTGTTCACAGCAGCACTGTTGTGGTCACTGCAGATATCGCATCCCAAACAGTTTGCGAATTCCTGAAGTAATATAGGAGCCTTTTATTTTGCAATGTGTGAAGTTTCATTTGTCATCGTCCAGGGACTGTAGCAGCGAACATGGCTCCAATTACTCTGAGTCAGGAAGAGGTGGCAAAGATGACCTACTGGCACGGAGCAGTGACTCGCACTCCAATGGTGCTCACCAACAGCAAGCCATGCTGATGTACAAATCATATCGCATCCCGTCAGACATGGACTCTCAGATCTCACTTCCAAGGTCATATACGCTACCTCGGGAGTTCAAATATTACCGAAGACCGAAATCGAGGAAGGCCATACGTTCAGAACATTTTGTGGCATCCACAAATTCGAGTGATGGTAGGTCGCCATGACTAACACTAATATGTATGTTGGCAATCAAAGGTGGTGGTAGTTACAGATGTAAGCAGCAGATGACAGCAACAAAATGCAGAGGCAGGTATACTTTAAATGGTAATGCAGCATCCACATTTACCGAAGGAGGAAATTCATAGCATACAAGCAGCACTGCAGAGTGCATGTTGGTGGTATGGTTGTGTTATTGTATCAGACAAGTGTTTGTCACTTCCTGTTGGCTCACTTGTTTCAACGTTAGTCCCCTCAGTCAACTGCCTACACATACACAGTGTGGTCCAAAAGTTTTAGGACTGATTTTTTTAAAAGTCAGAAGCACATGAGGTAGACACATACCTTTTATTTATTCAAAATAAGCTCCACTGGCATATATACAGGCCTTTGCGCGGTCGTACAGTTTCTGAAAAGCTGCTGAAAGTTCCTCTTTTTGGGCCTTCTTTAATTCATCGGTCACTGCTTCTTGGTTCTCAGCAACATCTGCAAAGTGGGGTCCTTTTAACTTCATTTTCAACTTGGGGAACAGAAAATAGTCTGGCGGAGATAAATCTGGAGAGTACAGGGAGTGATAAATGGTCCAAACATTTTTTGGGGTAAAAAATTGGCAAATACTTGCAGCTTTGTGGGCGGGCACATTATTGTGCAACAAGGAAAAATCCCGAGAGCAGAACGCAGCTGGACGAACCCGTTGAATGCTCTTCAGGAGGCGATCCGTTACTGCTTTATAAAATTCTGCATTTACTGTTTTTCCCTCTGGTACAAATTCTTTGTGCACTACGCCTTGAGAGTCAAAAAAATTATCAACATGATATTGATGCTGGACCTTTGGAATTTCAGTTTCTTCAGCCAAGGGGATGTCTCACCAACCCATTCAGAAGTCTTTCGCTTGTTTCGGGGTCATACGCAAAACACCAGGTCTCATCTCCCGTTATAATTTTGTTATAAATTTTTTGTCTGCATCGGCCATCGCGATAATGTCTTGGCAAGATGTGACTTGATCTTCCTTTCGCTCGTGTGTGTCAAGGACTGTGGAACAAAACGTGCACACAACTTTCTCTTTCCCAAATCCTCTTTCAGAATCCGAAGAACTACAGTCTCGGGGATGTTCAAAGATTCTGCTATCATTCTTGATGCGATTCGATGGTCATTTTTGGCCAAATCAACAACAGCAGCAATGTTTACCTCAGTTCAAGTCAATTTTGGACGGCCATCTGTCTTATCTACCACCTCCCTTCCATCTAGAAATCGAGAGTACCATCTAAAAACGTTTGATAGGTTCAGAGCCTCATTCCCATAAGCCTTTTGCACCAATACTAGTGTTTCTGTCGCAGATAGGCCGGCTTTGAAACAAAATTTTGTGGCAACTCTGTGTTCATTTCTGCCATCCATGACGTATAAAGAAAACTGACTTTACAAAACAAGTTATAACTCGTACACTGTCGAAGATAAACAAAGAAACTTGGTGTGTGAACGGATGTTGATTGATAGTACTTAGTTAGTGGGTTGGCCGATAGATCACTCTAGTTCTGTTATTGAAAAAAAAAGTCAGTCCTAACACTTATGGATCACACTGTGTATATATGCAAAATAGTGGTGGGAAGTGACATAAAACAGTTGCTAGATAAAATAAGGATCTTGTTTACGAAGTTTAGTGTTTTGAGTATAAATGTCTTTAGGGATTAGTTTTTGTCATATTCAGGTCAGGTGAAGTTTGTTTTTATAGCAAAAAAATTGTTCATGTGCCCAGAAATTATTATCTAAATAGATTTTGTGCTCCATATTCAATATTAATATTGTTAACCACATCAGTTCAACTATGCAGTGAAATTCTGGTGGGCTCTGTGCTAGTAATGTAATATTATCTGCCAATATATTGGTAAACTGGAAGGAAGAGGCCACATAAGAAGCACAGATATAAATGGAAAAGTACTGAAATAGGTCACAGAAAACAGGGTGTAGCAATTATTTTGAATTGTATGAAGTGTTTGGTAAATGTGTGTACCAAATGTAACTGGATAGACTTAGTTGAGGCAGGGCCCAGTGGCAATATGCAAATATTGCACTGGTTCAGATATGCAGCTATTGTCAGAATCTTTATGTTATGTTATGTTATGTTATGTTGTCATCATCCATTGTGCTGTAATGAACTGTGTCTTTTTTTTTTTTAAATCTGTTGAATGGAATGTGATTATTATTACCACTAACATAAAGTCCATTAAATGTCTCTGGAAAATTGTTAGAAACAAACTTTATCAAGAACAGCTTACCTGAATAATTTAAAAAAAAGCTCTGGAATGGTATTTATTTATTGTGTGTGTTTGTTTATACTAAAATGCAAAACTTTTGTTATAATAATAATAATAGTAATAATAATAATAATAATAGTGGTGGTGGTGGTGGTGGTGATGATGATGATGATAATAATAATAATAATAATAATAATAACTAAATGGTGCAGCCATCTATAGGAATTTTTTTGATAAATGTGTACATTGCAATACTGAATACAGCAAATTGCTGCAATGTTCTGCACTTCAGTGCTGGAAAACGCTTCTATATAGCTATTATTTTCTACTTGTAAGTACTTTCCGACATTTGTATTGTCAGAATAGCAAGTGCTAGTCTTATATATATATAGCAGGATTTTATTTTCAGAATAGATCTAGCCTGCCACTTACTAGTTGTGTTCTGCACACTCTTAGTACAATACACACTGCCTTCTGTTGATTTATATGTCTGTTTGTGTTTTTAGGTGATGTTGATTCTGGTGATGAAACCCCTCACCACAGCTGCAACGTGCCATCACAACATCATCTTCGTGCTGTGAGACTTCGGCCATACCGGGGATATGCGAGACGAGATCTGCACGAAACAAAGTTGTGATACTGTGTGAAGAAACCTGCTCTTAGGTCTGTAATTGTCTGTAATGTGTGTGTACATACTGTCTTGTCTTGTGTTTCCAAACCAAACATATTTCTTGGAATCTGTGAATTATATGGTTATTTAAACACTACACCATGCAGATATATATGTGTGTGTGTGTGTGGGGGGTATCTCCGTGCATTCTCAACTCAGTAGTGGCACATGGAGATGAATGGTCAAATTTATGCCCTGATAACTTTACATCCAGGTGAAAGAAATTCAGTAGCCACAAGCCAGAGGACAGGAAGCAGACTTGATCCCAGAACTGGTTTGATTGTTGTACAGAAGACAATAATCCCTGTCCTTGCCAGAAATGTAACCGTATTTCCCTGTCTTCCACCCCCACAGCCCTGTTACAAGACTGACTGAAGAAATACTTCTCTTTCCCCAGGATATAATTTCCATTGACTCAGTGTACAGTAGCACAAAACATGTGACTACTTACTGACTATTACAGTAAAGGTACAGTTGTTCCTCTGCCTGCCATGACATAATATGAGGGCAGTAGCAGTACAGAACCAACATCCTTAACCTTGGTGCTAGATGGAGGTGATCGGTAAAATTCATGCCCTGGCTGCTTAACCTGCAGGGTAAGAGCCCCCCAGTACCCTTTGAATATGGGGGTTGGTGAGCCCCATAACCAGTCTGGACACTATGAATAAGAGCAACAGCTCTTGCCTCTGTCTGGCATTCAGCCTGTGGCCTGGTGGCTGTACTGAGTATGCTTTTGTGCCTTCTGTTCATTTACTGTACTGCCAGTACAGTCATCTGATATGCAGGGAACACTTCTGATAAACAGGTGGCAGTGACAGCTGCACATGGTGTAGTGTAGCATACCAACTTCAGTCTGTGCCACAGTTTGTAAAGTGTAATGTATATTGTGTAGGTGGCAGCAAAGTCATGCAGAGCAAATCTGCTGTGCATCCTACTGACTTTGTTCAGGCTTTTTGAGCCAGACTGTTGTGCAGTACAAGGTTCCCACAGTAGTGAATATGAAGATCATATGCACCTGGCGTTTGATCCCATTATACATGTTAATTCAGCATCTCAAGTCTTTTATCACAAGTATCATTTCTTGGTGACAGACACCCTGGAGTCCTGTAGCATGCATCGGTCATAAATGTATGATATTTTTTATAAAAGGTGTGAGTTGTGTATCTGTGTATATCTGTGTGCATCTGTGTATATCTGTGTGTATCTGTGTATATCTGTGTGTATCTGTGTATATCTGTGTGTATCTGTTTATATCTGTGTGTATCTGTGTATATCTGTGTGTATCTGTTTATATATGTGTGTATCTGTTTATATCTGTGTGTATCTGTGTATATCTGTGTGTATCTGTTTATATCTGTGTGTATGTGTTTATATCTGTGTATATCTGTTTATATCTGTGTATATCTGAATGTATCTGTATGTATCTGTTAATTGATATCAAAGTCACAAAATATGTTGAACTTCATCATTATGACTTCCAGTCATCTTATAAGTAGGTAACCAAAATTTTGTAGGAATTTGTTGCCTGTATTTTTAGCACAGGCACTTCTACCTTGAGAGTTGAGTTGGCAGTTTCCTCCAGTGCATTGGTGTCTGTCTGTCTGCCACGTTACATGATGTCACATCTGAACAAAAGATGTAGGGTGTAGAGTCACAAATTGTTGGTTTGGAAATCACTTGAAAATGTTGTGATTGTCCCATTCATTGCATCCCTCTCCTTGATCCAAGTGAGTGTCATAACTCACGTCATGTTGCATATCAGGCCATCCTGTGAGGAATGAGTCACACTGACCAAGGAAATAAGTGGTTCTGCAGTGTATAAACACACCATTCCAAATTGTTGTTCTGCTCCCTACATGATGACACTGTGGGCGATATTGGTCAGCTGTGATGCGCTGCAGTTTACTGAACCTGCAGGTTTTGTGGCTAGTGTAATGAAGGTTTTGATATAACAAGAACATATACATTACCAGTAGTACAGTAATGTCTTTAAAGTGAAGTTCATAAACTTTGGCATTCTGTACAAAGTGAAAAAAGAACTTGTTATGTGGAGACCCTGTCCATCTGTCTGTGACCTAGCATCAGCAGCTAAACTGTTTGTCAGGTTTTCATAATATTTGATGTAGGAATTCTTTACAGAAAGTTGGTTAGCTGCCTTGAATTTCATGAAAACTGGTGCAGTGGAAATCATACTTTTCTTAAGTGCTTAAGTGAAGGTGTAACTATAACTTCTGTATCTGTTAACCAGTTTGGGAACAGTAACGATATTTTCTCATTCTGACTTGTGCCTTTTATACTCAATACTGTAATACTCAACTTGACAGAATAACAGTATGCACTGACTGGCGCTGCTATCTAGTGGAATTCTAGGAACTTCATTCTGACAGGGTGGACACTTTATTACAGTCATGCGTCGCTTAACGATAAGGATACGTTCTGAGAAACGTGTCATTAGGCAATCTTGTCATTGTGTGAACGTCATAGAGTGTGCATACACCAGCTTAGATAGTATAGCCCACTACACACCTACTCTATATGGTATAGCCTATTGCTGCTAGGCTACAAACCTGTACAGCATGTTACTGTACTGAATACTGTAGGCAGCTGCAACACAATGGTAAGTACAGTTCTTGTGTATCTAAACATAGGAAAGGTACGGTAAAAATATGGTATAGAAGATAAAAAATGGTACACCTGTAGGAGGCACTTACCATGGATGGAGCTTGCAGGACTGGAAGTTGCTCTGGGTAAGTCAGTGGGTGAATGTGAAGGCCTGGGACATTACACTACTGTACACTGCTGTAGACTGTATAAACAGTGTATACTGCTGTAGACTGTGCACTACTGTACACTGCTGTAGACGGTACACTGCTGTAGACTGTGCACTACTGTACACTGCTGTAGACGGTATAAACAGTGTACACTGCTGTAGACTATACACTGCTGTAGACTGTATAAACAGTACACTGCTGTAGATTGTACACTACTGTACACTGCTGTAGACTGTATGAAGAGTGTACACTGCTGTAGACTGTGCGCTACTGTACACTGCTGTAGACGGTATAAACAGTGTACACTGCTGTAGACTGTACGCTACTGTACACTGCTGTAGACTGTATAAAGAGTGTACACTGCTGTAGACTGTGCACTACTGTACACTGCTGTAGACTATACACTACTGTACACTGCCGTAGACTGTATAAACAGTACACTGCTGTAGACTGTACACTACTGTACACTGCCGTAGACTGTATAAACAGTACACTGCTGTAGACTGTATAAACAGTACACTTAGGGTACACAAAATTTATAAAAAATATCTTTCTTTCTTCAATAACAAATTGACCGTACCTTACTGTAAATTTTTTGCTTTATAAACTTTTACATTTTTTTAACTTTTTGACACGTTTGTAATAAATTAGCTTACAGCAGCAACACATTGTGCAGCTGTACAGCTGTACAGCTGTGCAGCTGTACAAACATATGTTCTTTATTTATAGCTTTATTCTGTTAGCTTTTGTCTATTTTAAATTTTTCTATTTATTATATATATTTTTTTTTATTTATTTATTTTTTTTTTTTACTTTTTAAACTTTTGTAAAACACCAAAACACAAACACAAACACCTGCAAACATTAGTCCTGGCCTACAAAGGGTCAGGATCATCAGTATCACTGTCTTCCACCTCCACATCTTCTCCCGCTGGAGGGTCTTCAGGGGCAATAACTTGCGTGGAGCTGTCATCTCTATGATAACAGTGCCTTCTTCTGGAATACTTCCTGACGGACCTTCCTGAGGCTCTGCTTGAGGAGGTGTCACTCTTTTCGGAAATATGTCCGTGGTGGTTTGCTTGGTTTGTTCCTTTTTTTCATCATAGATTCACTTGTAAGCAGATAATGCACCATGAACATTCCTCTCTGTTAATGAAAATCTTTCAGTGTTGGGGGTCCATGTTTCAGACTTTTTAAGGAGCTTGTTGAGGTCTGCAAAAACTTCTGCCAAACCCTTCACTGTGAATTTTCTTTGGGGTTTTTCCTTTTCTTCTCCTGCAGTTTCCTTTTCTCTTGCTTCTTCTTCAGCTGTGCATTCCTGTTTCAGTTCCAACAACTCCTCATTAGTCAGTTCCTCAGGAACTCCTCAATGTCATCCTCATCCACACCCAGATTAAAGTTGCTTGCCATCTCAACCACAACCTTGCTGATTTTTGCAACCTTCTCGTCCTTGGCAAATCGTACGAACCTCTTGCGTGTCTTCTTCGAGATACAAGTCATACACTCCTTGGTGACATCACCCCAAGCCCAAGCAAGGTTCTTGATGCAGTCATAGGTGTTGTAAACCTTGCAGAATTGCATCAGTGTCTTCCTCAGTTGCAGCAGTAGCCTGGGCAAAGTTCCTCCTCAGGTAGTAGGCCTTTAAAAGCTGCTATAACTCCTTGATCCATTGGTTTGATCAACGAGGTGGTGTTTGGAGGGAGAAACGCCACTTTGATCACCAATAAAAGGAGGATGTGTGGGAGCATCATCAAGAATAAACAAAATCTTTGAAGGTATGTTATTCTCCAAACAGTACTTCTCCATTTCGTTGGCACAGCAATTCAAGAGGGCAATTGGAAGAGGAGCTGGGTCATCCATGACTTCTTATTGATCCTATAGTGCACTGGTAGCATGTGCATATTGATAGGCTTGAAGGCCTTGGGGTTCTCACTATGCCACATCACAAAGGGTTTTAATTTGTAGCCTACACCAAAGCAAGACTGTTATCCTCTCCTTAAAAGCCTTGAAACCTTGCATTGACTTGGCCTCCTTATGGATGAAAAGTCCTTTCAGGCATCTGTTTCCAGAATAGGGTGGTTTCATCCATATTGAATATTTGCTCTGGCAAGTAATTTTCCTCCACAATCAGCTTATCTAGAGTTACCAAATATTCTTCAGCTGCCTTTACATCAGCACTTACAGACTCACCACTTACTTTCACATTATGTAATGAATAACAATTCTTGAATCATTTAAACCACCCAGAACTAGCAGTAAATTTAACATAGTATTCAGGTCCAGCCTTTTCTTTCAACATCACAAACAAACTTTTTGCTTTAATCGTGATCGTCATGGTGCTGAGAGGGATACGCTTCTGTGTCTGGTTTTCAATCCGGGTCATTAGAAGTTCCTCCATATCTGGTATAGGCCCTTCTCGAATTGTTGTTATTAGTCTCGTTGCTAGATTTGTTTATTACACCAGCATCACTACAAACACATAAGTAATGTGTGGAAATAAAATGCCAACTAGATGCAACAGAGGTTTTTTATTGCAGATCTTATTGCTTGCTCAACAGTAAACCAGCATCCTGCAAACCGGACGCATAACCCTCAGCTCCACACCAGACCAGCTACTTGAAAAAA
>JGI20166J26741_11774029_pt1 | contig 10343 bp, 5 predicted proteins | sample TergutCu122P5_FD_26741 | JGI IMG/M metagenome (IMG submission 26741) | reverse complement strand
GTGACTACAGTGAAGGACAGTAAAACTTTGAAACATGTATCTATTTTGTATCAGTTGTAAATAAATAGTTGCCACTATTAAAGTTCCAACCCTCGTAATTGTAATACATGGAATGGAGAATGTGAAATTATTTTGTAATGTTAGATGTTTTATAATAAATTTTTATATAGGACATGCCAAAGTAGATGGGATTCCAGTCAGTTTGTGGACTTTTGTGACCAAAATGGTGATCATTCATGTTCCTTAAAGAAAAAGACTTTTTTGGTCATTTAAGTAACTCAGCTTTTGTGGAAGACTTTTTAGGGTGTGTTTAATAGTCAGTTCATTAATCTTTATTTTATGGACATCTAGTGCATAACGTAGTTTAGAGTTGTTTTTGAAAGTATGACATCTTGGAAACTTTAGTCCAATCATAGTCGTTAACTAACTTAGAGGTCAATAAGAGCATTTGAGAAATGCTTCTGTTTTTGTAATCAGGCTCCTCCATTTCCATGACATAGAAGAGATGGATGAAGAAACTGCAGAACAAGTGCCTCCGAAACCAAAACGCCGGAAAACCAAATCCTCAACCTCAGCGACTGTGAAAGTAGATGGTGATGATGTAAATGGGACCAAGAGTAAGTGTGAACCGACATCTCAGTCTGAGGACCAGCGTCTGACAGATGGTTTTGGTCCACCCACAGTAGACTTTGGTGGCCTTGGTGACATTTCAGTCGACAGATCAGGCGCCAGTACGCCCATGATTGATTACAGTAGTTTAGGTAATGGGACTTCAAACTCAAACTTGAGTTCATTTGAAGACATAGGTTCATCACAGAAACAGACTCTGAAGTTAGAGCGTGTGAAACCTACAAAACTGAAGTTGAAATTGGGCAGTGTTAAGATGGGCAGCTTGAGTTATAACCAAAGTGAAGGACAAAGCAGCAGGTCCATACTCCTTCCAGAACGAGATGGTCTCGAAGTGACTCCAATACATGATTCACTCAACCGGTCATTCTATCCGGGTGAGGAAGAACTTCCATTACATGCAGACTTTCAGTTCCATGTCAGAAAGGAAGAAGAAACATCAAACAACAGGCGAGTAGATTGGGATAAATGTACAGCTACAATTCAGTTTGATAAGGACACTAAGAATTTGTTCCAACAACTTCAGCGCCCATATGGTAATCATTCAAGTTTCTTCCGTCATCTTATCCTTTTGGAAAAATATTGGAGATCTGGGGAATTAATTCTTGCTTCTAATGCTAGCCCCAGGGCTGTGACCTACATGAACAGTGTTCAAAATCGTATTCATGCCTATGAAGGACATCCATCTTCTGCATTTGCTCACCATTCATCTCCTTGCAGTTCTTTACCTCATTTCTCTGGAACATCTGCAGCCACATCAGTACCTGTAATTGATCTCCCTTTGAAAAGAAGGCCAGGAGGTGGAATTCTTACTGCTGCTGATGGCTCCAGTAGACCTGTAACAATCACTAGAATGTCTGGTATCAGTATATTGCCCCAGCCAGTGACTTTTACTTCAGTGTCTTCATCGGTAGGTTCATCATCCCAAACTCATATGCCAGTGTTTACATCGTTCCCGCAAAATTCCCCATCTCCAGCTTCCCAAAAGGTGTTCATAGATGCTGTTGCTACATCAGCAGTAACCCAATTCCAGCAGAGCAAGAGGGTACCAAATGTTCTGCAAGTGACAGCTGGTGGTAAATCTTTCTCCATAGTGCCAAGCTTGACACAGATACGCCAGATTCAAGCAATCCAGCAACAACAACATCAAAGAAAGCAGCAGCAACAACAGCAGCAGCAGCAACAACAACAACAACAACAACAACAACAACAACAACAGCAGCAGCAGCAGCAAGGAAGTTCATGTTTTGAGCCCATGATTTGTGATGTCCGATCCTTAGCGACTGAAAATGGCTCAGGTTTGTGGGATCAAAATATGACACAACACGCTGGCAGCAGCAAGCAGCAACAAAATATATCAGTGTCATTGTTACCAAAAATGAGCACTGGTACTGCCTGTAGACGCACTACAATTGTGACACCAACTGGCATTGTTCTGTCTAGGAAACCAGAAGTTAGTGTTACAGCAGTTACAGAGAAAAAAAATATTACTCTGAAAGTAAAACCAGTTTCAGGTAAGAGGGAAAGTATTTCGAAAGTAAAGCCAATGTCTGAAAAGTTAGATTTAATGAAAGCAAAAGCAGTTCTGGAGAAAAAAGATACTGTGTTGCAATTGGAAGTTTTAGAAATGAAGGAAGGTTTGTCACAACCAAAATGCTGAACTAGACTGCCTTGAGTTCCAGACTACAAATCACCTAATATCATGATCCGAATTATGTGCAGAAGAGACAGTTTTCACATATGGGGTAGGTCTGACTTGGTTGAATTGTAGTCTGTGAGACATTATTGAGCATCTGTATGCTTTGTGTTATCAGGGTGTTGTCATTTCTGAAGTTATTACTTATTTCACAAATGTGTGTTACAAGAGACTTCAGTCACTCATTTTTGTTTAAAGAGATGAAAGAGTGTACATTTCTTCAAAAGCAGTTGACAAAATTCTGATCTACATGTAGAATGAAGCTTTCAATTTATATTTTCAGAAACTTTTTATTCAAACTTCTTTCAAGTGTGTATAAAGTTTGACTGACTCATCTCATTATTTTATGTCATGTAAACATTTTTAGATGATTATGTACTCAAATTGTAGGGTATGTTTTGTTTAAATGAATATCTGTGAGAATGTATCATCATCGTTATATTATTATTATTATTATTATTATCATCGTCATCATCATCATCGAAGTTGTTGTTCTCATTATCTTTTTTCTTCTTTTTTGCATATTTGTACTACAGCACTCAAGATCTAGTTTCATAATTTCTCAGTTTATGGATCTAAACTGGTTTTGTTACAGTCATGTTTTGTTACAATCATGTTTTATTTACACACAAACTGACATTTAGAATTTTTCATCTGTTCAGGTGTGTAATTTAATTTCTGTTATATCGTTAAAGTAAGAATTAATTTTTCCTGGCTTTGTTTTGGGAGGATATGATTTTGTGAAGAAAGTATTGTTGTGCTGTTTGAAGTATTGTTTGTCAGTTATTAAGGATTGTGACGGTGAAAATTAAACGTTTGAACATTTAAATGCTATTTTTCTTCACACATGATGTTAGTGATTGCTCAGTAGTAATAATGTTCTGTTGTTGCTTTTGATTTTCTTTAGTGTTGGAGACTTCAATTTTGGAAATTCTCTGCTAGGTTGGTAATGCTGGGAAAGTACTGTCTTTCAAAACATGGCAGTGTGTGTGTAATTAAGAAAGTCTGTACTGTGGAACTGAGAGATCAAGAGCATGTATATATGATTTGAGGGCAAGATACAAGGTGTAAATAATTTACAGCAGTTCTAATCATTGGGATCATATGTGTATGCTGTCTGTGTTTCAATAATACACTTGTCTGTGCCCAGCAAGTTATCAGGAAATTTACATTGATTGGGCTGTAAGATCAATTATAACACATTCTTACTTGATGAAATGTGGTTCAGCATTTGTAATTTTGGCCAGGTAACCTTTATGTACATACATAGATGCAATTTAAGCTTATAATTTTACATACAGTTTAATCTCGGATTTGCCTTGTCACAATTTGCATAATGTACATATTCTGTTATTATGTCTTCCTAAAACGTCATGGAAGAACAGGATTTCTGACAGTATCTGCTTCAAAGAAGTCGTATTTATGTTGGCTGTTCTTATAAAAGTCAGTGACACTTTTATCATAAATTTCTGAACATCAGAGTTCCTTTCAGAACTGATATAAATATCTGTGTAATTCCTAAACTGCAACAATTTATTCCTTATTACTATCTGATATAGTAAGGTGTCTGCTCCTTAAACATTAGACTGCCTTCACCTAATAAACTGGAAGAGATATTTTATATCCACTAAACTTTCCCCATCTTCCATACTGTCTTGAAATAGCATGCAATTGGGTGTTCTGTGCTACTCAAGTGTAATGTTTTGTTTTTCAATATGAACATTGGTGTAAAGTTCACTATTATACTGGCCAACAAAAGACATGTTAATGTCGTTACATAATTACATTAAGTGACTACATTGCAAAGTTGCGGTATTAATAAATACGTACATATTATTAACAGGGATTTTTCAAAAGTAAAGATAATTTGTAATTCCTGTTGGTTTGTATTTTTGCCATAAGACATTTGAGATGACATTTCAGGTTTGATAAGATCATGTTCCTGATTATGAGATATCATATTTCCAGTAAGAAAGAATTGCCTTAAATCTTGAAAAAAAAAAATTATTGGCTGCATGACTGTCTAAGGTGCCTTTATATTTGTGTATTTGTTTTTCTGTGTGTTGAAAAATGGTATTTACTTACTCAAAAATTTTCTTCACAGAATAGATATACACTAAGAAATCCTACAGAATGATTTTGAAAGCATTTTCTGAAGAAACATTTCTTACAATGCAGGTGATTAAGATCATTGCCTTCTGTCACAATATGTGGGTTTGATCCTCAGGCTCGTTAGGAATAAGATTAAATAGAGAACCAACTCAAGCATTGCAAAGGAGGAGTTAGTTAGTGTGAAAAGTTTTGGGTGTGTACCCTGTGACAAGTTGTAAAACTGCTTCACTGTGTGTGTGTTTATTTTCTGTCTGCATTAAATGTTCAGGAATCACTGAATTTTATTTAATAGAATTTAGCAATGAGGAATTCCATTGAATGTTGTCACTACATGCCAATTTTGGTTGAAATTAGTTTTCAGAAGATGATGGAACACACCTGAAGTGGTACACAATGCTTACTCATAAATTTATAATGTGGAGGTCATGAAATCTAGATCTGATTAAAGACTGTTCCCAGTGTTGTAGTTTGTGAAACTGATCCAGTATCTCATCAGTACTGTTTATTAATAATGAGTTTATCATCTAATAACATGTTTATTCTGACAAAATTCAGCTATATTTGACATGTTTTGATGTTTAGAACACTGTCAAAGCCCTACCTGCAAAAACATACTGTTTCCCCAATTTCCACACTCTCTCATCTACAGAATCTCAAGTTATGCAGTTTTAAACTTACAAAATTTTTAAAAAGAAAGAAATAAAATTGAAGTAATTACATTTTTTAAGCATGCGCCAAATTTTTCTTTGTGGGAATGAAAGCATCATGAGACAAAGGTGGTGAAAGAATACTTAGGGGCACAGGTGGCACGGTGTTTATGCTGGGGCTGATGAGGTTCCAATGTGTTGGAGTTTGGATTTCAGTAGACCCCCATTCTACTTACACACTTGACCATGTTTATACTCTATTTTGACTTGCCTGACTTGGACTTTTGCTGGATCTTCCAGGGCAAAAATATTGCTTAAGTCAGGTAGTGTCTGTAATTAAAACATTAAAATAACCATTTATGCTAGTTGTACATCTCTAAACCATTTAAACATGATTACATGTTACTGAACACTGTGCCTGGAGACTGGTTGTCCTGACTGATGTTTTTCATGACTACAGGCAAAACTTGGAGTTGTACCTTAAAAAAAGACCTTGATGCTTCCATTCTAAATCACCATTTGTGCGTCACATTAATAGTAGAGAAAATGTCATCAAATAAGCGAAGAGTCAGTCTGGTATGTCAGTTTTGAAAATTAAAAATTATAGCAGCACAAAATTATTATTTAGAGTTGTGACATGCATTGGCATAATTTTCTGTTCTCTTTATTGTTAAGACAGAGTTCCAAGGGTTGTGCTTTGGTTGTCTTGTATCATTAGATGGCAGATTCTTATTAACCCTTGGACACTAGAATGAATGCCCACAAACTCTGAGTTATGAGAATGTAAATGGTCATCATTGCTTTATGTGTTCTTGGGTGATGACTTAGGCAACTTCAGCACTTTGAACACACTGTGCATTGACTGTGGTTGATGTTCAGCATGCAGGGGTTAATAGAGGGTGTGCAGATTACAACATGGAATGAGTTAATCAGATTCATTGATCATTTTGGACTTGTTTCAAATTACCAACTTAATGCACAATTCCTTTGTTCTATAACAATATATATATATATTACATTATAATCCTCGACATGTTTCGAGCAGTACTGTGCTGATCTTCAGGAGGTCAAATTGTATTATTACAGCATCTGGTATCGTCACTCTCTGTAAACGGCCGTACAATACACCAGTTGAGAGCGTCTATACTGTGATGCACGGTCAGAAAAACATCAAATTCAGTGATCATTGTTTGATTAACAAACTAACTAACTCATATCTGCAAATAGTTACAGAAACCCGTAAGAATATTATAAGGAATGGGTTTATAGCTTGTACGCCAACTCTTTTTGTCTGAGTTGTGCCACCCAGATGCATTTTAACATGTGTTAGCAGGTATCAAGGTCAAATAACTGTACTTTGGGTTGGTCTTCTATTTAATTGTTTATTAATTAAAAGTTAAAATATATTTATTTGGGAAATTTTGAGTTACGGAAGCATGATCAGCAGAGTGCCTACAGTTTATGGTTGTATATCATAATATACATTGTTTGTATGCAACATACTATAATCTGCTTACATTATTTTTTTAGAACATTGTACAGTTGTTGAAGGAGATGTTAAGTGTAGATATATATATATATATATGTACCCATTAATATGGGGAAACTAAAACGTTTTTAAAGGTAATTTATGATACTGTAATTTATGATTAATGTACATGAGGGGCGGTGTGATATCAGTGGTTGGAATTTTAGAGAAACCTGTTTTAAGGTCCTGTTTGAGGGTATGACTGTTCTTGGGTGCATGTTAGTGTTTTTTATCCACTGTGGCTCAACAGAAGATGATTATACAAATGCAGTTCATTGGTGTCTGGAGTCCCTTTTAAATTTTAATTTCAATACAATTTTGTATTTTTCTTTTGATTCAGAATATTTTTTTATGCACTGAAGACACTCAGGTATAATTACATATGTGGGAACAAAAAAGCAATAAGCCATTTCATATCAAATAAAATTGAAAATGGGAGTGAGGGAAGTTCTGAAGTGCACAGTTGGTATGTGGAATAGTTGTGCATTATTTTTGTATAAACTTGTTAAATTAAGTACCAAAGTTTTATTATGCATTGTCAAGATAGGAAACAATTAGGAGGGGGAGCATTGCTCATTTTATTTTCAGGTAATATTTGACTCTTAGTGGCTATCCTATTTTGTGTTGTAAGTATGGTGTCAAACTGCAGCGATACTGAGTTGCCATAAGCTCTGTTTTGGTTTTTCACAAATCACATGATGAGAAAAGATGCAATCATTAGAAGTACAAAGGAAATTGTCACATAGGCAAGTCAGTTGATACAGTGGAGTGTTTCATGCATGAATTAATGTGGAGGAATGGTAATTATTGCAATGAAACCATATAACTTTAGCATAATGCAAACACAAATCTAGTGTGCGGTATGAAGTCCTCAAATTTTATACAGAATTTGTGTGAATATATCATTTATGAAGTTGCTGTACAGACTGTAGACAACAGTAAACATGATGCATAATCTTATATTCACATAATGAGTGACCACTCTCTTATACCTTGCTGATATTTGTAGAACTCTTCTGAGGTTTTTTTTGATGATGATGCAAACATTTTCAGACTAAAAATTAATGCAATACATGCTGAAGAAAGAAGTTAGAGAATATTGTCAGAATGTGGGTTCACCAGTGTTAATAGTAAAAAGTACATGAAATTTCATTCACATGAATTGTGGGTAAAAAAGTGTTACCATGATGATCATGAATAACATATGTTGAATTTGTCTCCCCCTTCCCCACCATTCTGGTAGGTACCAACTCTTATCTTCCTTTCTCTTTGTATATGTTCACCTACTGTTTGTACAGTTTTATTTAAGTTTTTGGAATATTGGTGACTTTAGTAATTAGTGCAATCTTGGAAGTGAAGTTATGAGACCCTGTAAAATTGACCTGGTAAGTAATATAATGCTTATTTGTTACTCTTATCTCTAATTTAGGGGCCTGGGGTGGCATAGTGGTTAAGGTGCTACTAGTCGGACGTTCCCGGGATCGATTCCCGGTGTTGTCACTGGATTTTTCAGTGACATATTCCTTCTGACCATACCATGGCCATGGGGTCGACTCAGCCCCTAGTGAAAATGAGTACCAGGAACATTTCCTGGGGGTAAAGGCGGCCGGTGCGTGAGGCTGACGACCTTACCACCCTCATGTGCCGAATGTCATGAAATCTGGGAGCCTAAAACTCCTGGAACCCTCTGGGCCACACCGGGCCTATTACAGTACTCCTTTACCTTTTTTTTTATCTCTAATTTGATTTGGGATCTTAGAAATTACAGTATGCTTCAAGCTCATGTATAATGAAAGAAAGTCCATTGATGATGATTGTACTTTGCTATCAGTAAATGGATAGAGTAAGTCCACATAGCTTCATTCATTAGCTTCTGAAGGCACTTCTCCTGATCTGAGGCCCCTTCTCTATAGAATGGTTGACTGGGGTTTCATTCATGGCATGGGCAGGAATTTTTCTCTCTGTCATTACATACAGACATGCTGTGGGATTCAAACAGCCTTCTATCCAATGGACATCAAAAGCAATTTCTTCATGGGTAAAGCACCTGGACCATGAGCTGGTCACTCGAGTCCAACTAATGCTGAGGCTGAGAATGTGTGGAGCTCTCCTACAAGTCCCATGTACACTTTCGTATGTGGTGCGTAATTGTTAGTGTCTGTATGATCCCTCATCATTTCCATGATGATACTTCCCACCTTGACTACTTCATTTGTTTGATTTTGACTCTGCTTTTGATAACTTTCGCTGACAACAAGCTGATCTTTCACCAAAATTTTTTCAGTTTCTGCCTTTGACCTCATGTCATCACCCAAAATGTTCTGCACCACAAATACAAAAGTCAACCAGTGTACATGGTCCTGAGCCAGTTCCATTTACCACCCATCCTTTCATCCTACTCATATCTGCCCAAAAATTCGTCATATGGTGGCTGTTCCATCAAGTTCCAATGCAACAATGTATGCTGTGTGGGGCTGAATTGTTGTGTGGAAGGACCACACCCTGTGACATCATTTGTTTGAGCCACTAATGTGGGAGGATGCCAGTTACACAGTAATGCAGTAGTGGAAATTGCTGTTGTGAATGTTTGCAAATGCAAGAGCCCGATTTCTGCTTGGACACAGTTTGAAACTCATATGAAAGTGGGACAGATGCATAATTGTTCTCAGGGACTATATTACGGAACATTGGTGGATTTTCTTTATGGTGTTTTTGTTATAGCTGTAACTTAATATTGTCATAATAATCCAAAAGCTCATGTAGGCAAATTCATTTTTTGGTTGATTTCAGTAGTTGTCTGATTAAGAGGCTGAAACCCAGTGTTATTTTCTTTCTAAACTTCTTTGTTGGTAAGATATGACATAGTAAAGCCATTCAGTTTACATTTTGGCTATATGTATATATATGGTTTACGGTCTTCTTGAACTTCCCTAACATTCTGATTCATTCCATTCATATAATATACCCAGCACTCTCTTCTTTGCGTATTCCAGTATGTGATATTGTTTGAATCTCACTGGAAAATGTTTCACTCTGTAAATTTTACTCTTCAAGTTACCATTATTCCTTCTGATACCACAAATTCATATTAATCACAGTGATACTTAACAAAGCTGCAGTCACAATATTGCATGGTGACCAGATTTTGGATTAAAAAAACAAATTATGATTTGTTAAGCAGGTTTTTGGGATGTGACATTTATTTTAGTACAGATTTTTTAATGTTTTTTGGACCATGCATTGTAATATAATTATACAATATAAACCAAAGAAATGCACATTTCCTAAGTTAATATTTTAATTTTTTGATGTCTAATACATGTTTTGAACCCGAGGAAAGGAAGATGGTTGTATATACAGTTATGCTATGGTCCATTTTACATGCATCAGTTTAAGCAGTCTAGTCTTCTGAATAGATGAACCCTCAGATTCGAAACATAGTAGACATCATAAAATTAAAATATTAATTGAAAAAATGTGCATTTCATTGGTTTATATTGTATAATTTAGTACAAATGTTGTGTGATGCTGAAATATAACAGCTTTTTTTTTATTGGATTCAAGAGACATTGGAAATTGTGGCTGAATATAAATTGCCTTGAAGGTGGAACACACTGTTTTCCAGCTTTATCCACATTATATGAGGGTTGGAACTTTAATAGTGGCAACTATTTATTTACAACTGATACAAAATAGATACATGTTTCGAAGTTTTACTGTCCTTCAATGTAGT
>JGI20166J26741_11773918_pt1 | contig 10343 bp, 8 predicted proteins | sample TergutCu122P5_FD_26741 | JGI IMG/M metagenome (IMG submission 26741) | reverse complement strand
AATCGATGTAGTCTTGATGCAACATCTGGTTGTAATTATGTTATTTGTTCAAGGGATCAATATACCGAACAAAATGGCAGACTACACATATTTAAGCATCGAACTGTTGTGCTATTATCTATTTCTTTGTTTACAGAGGAAGTCCATAAATTAATCCCTTATAATTATTCATTAAATGTGTAGCTTAATACAAGTTAAAGATTCGATGTAAAGCCGAATAATGTGTTGTATAAAGCGTACTGTATTTGTTTATACATTTAAAAACATTGTGTGGCGTTAAGTATTAAACGCCGGCGCCAATGTGACGCAATACGTGTATACTGAATGCTAACATTGAGTGGCGGTGAACATCGAGGCTTTTGCAGGTGAGCCACCGATATAAAAGTGTCTACAGATGAGCGATTTATGAATATGACATTCTGTGGTACACTGTGTCAGACAAACCGGTAAGATCACGATTCTGATATGGGCTGGAGGTGGAATAAACCGACGGCGTTATATTTCATTGTACTGTCTGGGCGTTTTCCTGGATGACCTGGCAGAACACGAAAGAATCTGAAGATACTCTGTAATCCTTTCGTTAGTTTGGAGCGCAAGCGCAGGTTCAGTGTCTGAAGGAAATGCTTTTTTTTATCTTCATCCCCCACACCCATTATTCTTTTCCCTTATCCCTTCCGTATCTTTGTTTCCATTCATCACTTTTCCCGTGCTCTATTACCATTCTTTTTACTCGCCTTCCTGCCATTTCTCTCATTACCTTTCTTCGTCTTTCCTTCATCTCTTTAGTACTTTTAAACCCTTCTTTTCTCCCACGTTCATTACCCATCCATTTTGTTTGTTCCTTTCTATTGTCAGTCTTCTCCATTTTCATCTTTCCCTCCATTTAAGTTACAGCAAATTAAGTAAACAGCGCTAAAAAAGTGTCACAGGAGAACAATAATTATAAATATCATGTTTGTTATTTACTACATTATTTCAGCTCTATCCCTGAAGTCTTTTCCTCTCACATTTCAGTCAGTCGTATTGGTGTGTTTACAGATAAATTTCCTATAATAAGAAAAAGTAAAAACTAAGTACAGTCGAACTCCGATGTAGCACCATCCTCATTTAGGTAGGTAGGGTTCACCCTTTCATAGGTCACGAAGGCCCTTAGGGAGAGTAGAGGTAGAGCTCTACTCTATTTTTGACCTCGGGACTAGAAGGGGGTGAGGGGTCAGCGTCACGCCCCGGCCACACCTTACCCCCGGGAAAGACCCAGTACCCATTGTGGGTGCGCCTCAGGGCCAGCCTGGACAGGTGCGGAAAATCTCGTCCCCACCGGGATTCGATCCCCGGACCGTCCAGACCGTAGGCAGTCGCTATACCAACTACGCTACCCAGCCCGCCATCCGCATTTAACATCCATAAGTATCTACGAACAGAAATTCTTTATTAAACAGGATTTGGATATTCCAATACACTTGTTACAATGCCACAAACTGCGGTGAAGGAAGAGTGACGTAATATTGCAGAATGTATATTCTTATATGAATAGAACAGAATAGAATTTATTTACATTCCATGGATCCTTTATAGTACAAGGATGTGGAACAATTAATGACATGAATATAAGGCAGTATATTACAATATAATATGAAACATGTTATTTGTACAGCTGTAAGAATTTTACATAACATAACACAGATCAAAATACAGCAAGGTATTTGTGTCAGTAAATATTTAATAATGTGCACGCCTTTAGTTGAAAATATACCTACACAGTAAGTCTGGTTTGCTGCTTGTTGCACGAAAAGTACAGAAGTGATACTTCATGATGAATTGTTAGCAACACGTGATGTGTATTTGGAAGTGAACAACATGCTTTCTCAGAGCTTTAGCAACATTCTTCCAGAAAGAGGTCACATTCTCGGCATTTCCGTAACATTGTATGGCAGTTGGAGGTACACGGTGGAGCAGTTGGTTGACATATTGCACTACAAGCCAGAAGTTCGCGGGTTTGATTCTGGATGGGGTCAAGTGTCTTATTGACTTAATCCTTCCGGTCCCACTATGGCCCTGGGGTCGACTTAGCTTCTAAAAGGGTAACAACATTCATGTGCCAGTTGTCTAGAAATGCTGGAGGCCTCAACCTCCTCGAGCCCTAAGGGCCTGTCCAGGCCAATAACGGGATAGCTTTGTATATAATTTTTGTGAACAACTGATATCAGATTACAAAGTTTGGTCCAGAAAGATTATTTTTTTCTCCCTGATCTCAAATTATTAGCTTTTTTTGAGGTGTGTTACGTAAAGGACAAAGTGTAGGACCCTACATGTGCAGTCGGCACACATATGGCAACATTTTATTTCTATGTGTTTGACATATGCCGAAATACAAATGGAGCTCATATCAAAATAACATATCCACAATAAAATATGTCATTATTGTTACTTAATTTGTTACACAGGGTATAATGGTGGGCATGGGCCAGAAGGACAGTTATGTGGGGGATGAAGCCCAGTCTAAACGAGGTATCCTGACTGTGAAATACCCCATTGAGCATGGCATTGTTACCAATTGGGACGACATGGAGAAAATCTGGCACCATACATTCTACAACGAGCTGCGCGTGGCACCTGAAGAACACCCCGTACTGCTGACTGAGGCACCACTTAATCCAAAGGCAAACAGAGAGAAGATGACACAGGTATGGTTCCTGTTGCCTGTACACTAACAGACATTTTGTGTGTCACCATTTTACAACTAATATTTCTGATTTAAATGGCGGCTTTAATAAGTACTTTATTTTTTGATACAGCAGTTCTATTTTTAAATATTTTTCAATAATTTGCACCTTTCACACATTATTCATTTTTGGGAACAGCATGTATTCTTTTGAGGTATTTTTCAGTATTTTGTGACATTTCTTCTCAGGATTGCGGCAACAACATATCACTTACACCGTTGCAGCTGTTAGGGAGGTGAACACATCTGTAGTTGTTATAAGAGTTTCAGGGGGTAAATAATTAGAATACAGCTTTCTGGGTTGTAATACCACACAGTTTTGTTGTTGATAACCAATGTTTTGGATGAATGATACCTCAGTCATCAGGGTAGAAGACAGGCAGCAGGTATCATGACATGAACCACAATCCAGCATCTATGATTATTCCATCTTCCTTTGTCTTTTTGTTACTGAATATCAAATAAAAAAAAATAAAAATAGTTCTGGAGAAAATTTAACAATGCCTATACTCTGTTTTCAGTCTAACAAGTTGTATGGTGAGGTTATTTGAGAATATTTAAACATATGTCTCCACTGAAAAAATGCCAATGAATAAAAACCGGCTGAGGATTAAGTCAGGAGATTCAAAATTCCCATAAAGTTTGTTACTATTCTGTTCATAAACTTATTTCCAAGTTTTCCAGCCTCAGCAGAAATCATTAATTTATTTAAAATACTATACCAAATTATCCCATGAACCATTCTGTATCTGTTTATACTGCTTGTTTTTGAGATAATCTGAGAACTGTCTTGTTTAATTTGCAAAATGTATAAGTAATCTCTCTGTAATTAGAATAAAGTTTACTTGATTTTGTTCATGAAGGATTATTTCTGTTACAGATTATGTTTGAGACTTTCAACACACCTGCAATGTATGTGGCCATACAGGCTGTTCTGTCCTTGTATGCCTCAGGGAGAACAACAGGTATTGTGTTGGATTCAGGAGATGGTGTCTCGCACACTGTCCCTATATATGAAGGTAAGATCTTCAACAAGTAACGAAATTTTTGCAGTGTTTGACACTTGCAGAACGTTTGCTTGTCCCTAATCCATCAGTAATTTTGAGGGTGTGCTGAAAAAGCCAGTGCTTTTCCATGAGTTAAAAAATATATAAGATTTCTCCATATCTCGGCAATAGATTTACAATATGTCATGTTCGATTTTTATGTTTAGAACATCAACTGCTTTCTCTGCTGGACCTAGTGCCCCACAGAAAACACTGTCTGCTTTAATTATTAAGATTATTGACTGTTTCTTTGGTTTAGTTTATACCTTGTAGGGAACTGAGTCTCTCTCAATTACAAAGACAATTTCAAATGGCATATCATCAGAATGGTACGGAGGTCTTAATGAAAATTTTCTATCTTTCTTGGATCAAAACCAAGATTAGACTGTATCAACAGATGTATGTTAAAATAATCAATCATACATTTCACGGAAATCTGCCTAGTGGGAGCTGGGATGTTCTATGCAGGCAGATGGACACATATAAGAATCTTGATGTTCTATCTGTGCACTGTTGCAACCAATTCACAGCACTCTGCCAACATAAGAACAAGTGCTCTTCCTTAGATATTTGTATTAAATTACCAAACTGAATATTCCTACATATTTCAATCCACGAGGGATCATCAAGAGGGAACAAGTATCAAATAACATTACATAACTTGATTAGCTATTTTTTACACATAATTAAGCTATTAATCCAAGAAATGCAAAGACTTTTTAAAGAATTTAAGGCAAATTTTGGATTCAGCCATCATACAACTAAACTATACTATTCTACACTATACTTCTTTTTTCATACTAAAGTTAAGTTTCATAAGTGAGTTCTACTTCACTTAGTTGTGGAGGATATGAATAGTTTCTACTCTTTGGACTCATGTAGAGGGATGCGCTTTGAGCCTCTATAGCTTTTATGTATAAATACTAACATGATGAACAAAGTTCAAATAAATGGTCTTAAAGTTTGTGCCAGATCATCTTAAAGTAACTTAAAACTCAGTTCTTGAGGAATGTTACATTCATTTCCTTACTCTGAAAACTTCTTGAAACTCCAGACCACTTTCAATAGAATGAAGTAGTTAACGTTGTGTTGTTAGCAAACAAACCAACACAATGCATTCTATGTACAGAGAATGTCAGGAGCAGAAATGAGTGTATTTTATTAAGCACTATTACATTGTGTATATAAATAACTCATAATTCAAAGAAGTGTATTATACTGCCTCTCAGAGGGATCCATTATTTTCTTTGTAGTCTGGTACTCATATATTACCAGGTTTTGTTACTGAAACTGCTGAAAACTGCGATCCAAACAAAAGCAAAGGAGCACTTTTTAAAATTTCTATCAAATCTTAAACAGCAAGTTTTGATTTTTAAACAGAGGTGTAATTGAGGATCCTTGTCTTCTGGGAAGTGATCCTGTGCCATTGGGTGAATGGTTCCTGAAGGCAGTATGTTTCTTTGGAAAAATGTAAACCACTCACCCAACAATGCAATATCATATCCCAGAATAATGGAATCCTCTAATATTAAAGAGCTGATAGCCCATTTTTAGTTTAATGACAAAAAACAGACTTTCTTGACAGCACGTTTAGAGTCTGTGGGCATATGCATGTACATGTGTGCAATTACATGTGTAGTTCATTGCTGCTTGTGCTATTGAATCCTTAAGCAGTTGCAATTTACTGGCTGTAGTACTTGCACGATCATTAAATTCTTCCTGCAATGGGTTTTGACGTTCTTCATTAGCTAACAACCTTACCTCACCAACACATGTAATTTGCAAACATATACACATTAGTATTATAAATATGAAACTCCATCATCAGCACTGCAGAATATGTGTAGAAAAGATTAAAAGTAGCAGAGTAAAATTATGAGAAATGTATGTAAATAATATTCCAGTGCTAAATACTTATACCCCTTCGTCTTTTGAGCCTTAATTTTCAGTTATGTGCGCAAGTTTCAAGTCTGAATGTATCAGATCATTCTGACTTGAATTAATGGTTGGATATATACTACTTTTTAGAAATCAAAATGTGTAACATTATTACTGTGTCTTTCTCTTCTAGATATTTCATAGATATCTTAGTACAGAGAAGATATGACTGTATCCATGCAGTTCCTATCACCATTCTTTTGAGAGGGGCACATATATTTTCATAACTATTGTTGGAATAACAACTGATATCACATATTGAGCTTATGTTCAGTATCTTGTAACATAATTCAATTTTAGGGTATGCACTGCCTCATGCAATTCTTCGCTTGGATCTGGCTGGACGAGATCTGACAGATTATTTAATGAAGATCCTCACAGAGCGTGGATACAGTTTCACAACCACAGCTGAACGTGAAATAGTTAGGGACATCAAGGAAAAACTGTGTTATGTTGCACTTGATTTTGAGCAAGAAATGGCTACAGCTGCTTCATCTAGTTCATTGGAGAAATCATATGAATTACCTGATGGACAAGTAAGTTAGCTCATATTTATAAAAATGCAGTTTGTGTTTTGGGTAGAGTCTGATCATAACCTTATGGCACCTGCATGCAAGGGCACTTTGCTTCAAGTCTGTTATACAAGAGGAGTGGGTGTCATAAGGTGGAAAGATGAAGGGAGAAACCTTCCTTGTCTTTCCACAGTTGTGGGTGTGTTCATATCTCAGCACATCATTTGATTCCACTGAATGTCTTTTCTGACACATATCTTTCTACCATTGTATGCTATTTCATGTCCTTGACTACAGCTAACTCTATGATTTCCTAACTTAGTGAAATAGTATAGTATGATGTTTCTATGAACAACAATGCTTTGCTTGGTTAAGAGCACAGGCAATACAGAATGATCTGCATTCTCTAACTCCTTGTAACCAGCTTATATGACATACCAGTAGCACCACCTGTGGATAAGTTTAAGTAGAACTTGTACGGTACACAGAAGGATAAGGGGATAGCTTGGTTAAGTCTCATTTTTTCATAATTCATTCATGGAACAACATGTGAAAAGCCATTCAGCATAGAATTTGTATGATATTTAGAAGCAGTGCCAGGAATAGAAAAAATCAGTGAGTTGGATATCCCATATCTGCTGAGAGTTTGGTCATACCCTACACCCATTATTTCTTATAACTGCATTAGTATAATATTTGGAAGTATGGCCATATTTCCTACAACTTATACGAACATCTGCAAATGTTAATCTGTTTAAACTCTCTGTCAAATGTAAAGAAGAATGTGTTTACAAAAAGTAAAAACCTGCAATAAGGCTACATATAAAAAAAGTGTGCAGTCATTACTGCCAATGATTAAATAAAGTCAGAAGTATCATATCTTTAAATATTTGATACTACATATAAATTTTTGAATGTCTGTATAAATTTGTGCTGCACTTTCCAGCAAATTAATTGTGTTAACCTTTTAGAGAAAAAAGTACTGTTGGAGACAGAAATCTTACTCAGTCACCAGTGTGGTCTATACACTCAACTGATTTTCTATTATTCAGTTTTCTGAATCATTTGTCAGTTAGCTTCATAATTATTTTTTTATACCAGGTGATTACTATTGGCAACGAACGGTTCAGGTGTCCTGAAGCTATGTTCCAGCCATCATTCCTAGGCATGGAGTCATGTGGTATCCATGAGACGACATACAACTCCATCATGAAGTGTGATGTTGATATCAGAAAGGATTTGTATGCCAACACAGTACTTTCAGGAGGAACAACCATGTACCCTGGTATTGCTGATAGGTAGGTCTGGAGGTTGTTTTCTGTTACCTGAACTCAGTTATGAGCCCAAAATGGCAGAAATAAAGAACCATTGTGTGCTGCATTCAATAAACAAAATTAACATGGTATGCAAAATGCAAGTACAATCAAACCAAAAGACTGGATATCATGAGATCCCATGCAACTTTCATCACTCAATTTAATTCTGACTGCAATACAGGATAGCAGTTCTGTCATTATGCTGGAATGGATGTGTCTGCAGTCTGGCTGCATTACTAACTATAGATGCACAGTACCCTATCAACCATGGTTTTTAAAGCATCAGATTGCAGTCACTTCTACCATCTTCATCCCTGACAAGTAACCCACTCAGAATCAAACTTCCAGAAATATGGTTCTTTGATATGAATTACACATACTCGTTCATATTAATTACATGGTTAATGCTACTGAGACAAATGTATAAGTTACAGAATTATTTGTGAGTGTTTAGAGTTCTTGCTACTGTCATGTTTGTGTGTCTGCAATACACCCAAAGAACAAGGGGGTCAATTGTAAGGAGTTCCATAGTACATGGGAGCTGTATTCCAAAGACATCATACAATCTCAACATGGCATTAGTCAGAATTGCCCTTAAAATATCCTTAAATTGCCCATAAAGTACATGCTTTTGTATATATACCCTGTAATATGTATGTATATTATAAGCAGTACATACTATACAATTGAAATAGAGTACCGTTTTATTTTTAATTACATAAAAAAAAAAAAGGTGCAAGATGCATAGCCTGCAGAATCACCCTCACTATTTAAATTCTTATTATTCTATTTTTTTCACAAGCATATATGGTTTAATTCACATGAAATAAATGCATGTATGATATAACTCCATGTATGTGTTTCTCATAGGAAGAGGTTCACTTGAAAATAGTTATCCTTTTAATAAAGTCGGTGGCTTTGCAGGCATGTAAATTATATGTAATTCTATATTTTAAATCTATTTATTACAGAATGCAGAAGGAAATAACAGCCCTTGCACCATCAACAATGAAGATAAAGATCATTGCTCCTCCAGAAAGAAAATATTCTGTTTGGATTGGTGGTTCCATCTTAGCATCCTTATCTACCTTCCAACAAATGTGGATCTCCAAACAGGAATATGATGAGTCTGGTCCTTCAATTGTCCACAGAAAATGTTTCTAGATCTTCCAAATGAAAAAAAAAAAATGACATTGCCACATTTAATAAAAAGTTTTTCATGTGTTAGTTAGCTAAATAATATATATATATATATATATTTATATTTAAGAATGCATTTGAGGTACAGGTGACAATAACTTATTATGAAACATTCTATGTATTAAACCAATTGTGTACATTTTCCATTCTGTATTTATTTGTTATATGGATATTACAATAATTAAAGATGCAAATAAGATATTCTTTCATTTTTTTCATCAACATTAATCTTATACTAACAAGGCTACTCTCATGATAATGCTGTAGACTGTATCATAATGAAGATACATGATTTAAATCTTGGCAAGTAAGCACAAAGTTTTCATTACATTTCTTTATGTGTAAGTGCAAGGTCATAGAATGGCACATGCCAAACTTTTGGAATTTCATTCAGCCCAGTCTAAGGGGCATTTGGCCTGACTCAAAAGTTTACCTTCAAATGTGTTGCTCATCCCTAACTGAAGCTTGATTCCTTCAATTCTGGGGCAAAGAAACACTGATCAGTTGGCAATTTGTTCTATCATGACATTAATACCTTTTCCTTTTAATGCATAAATGACAATAATAATTGATTTAATAATACTCTAAGAACATAAGATAGTTTCGCGGTGAGGAATGGTACATAGATATCTAAAGCCAAATGTACAGTCTTGAAAAATTTGTGGGAGGGGGAACTACAAAAATCCCCAAGAAATTAAAGCTTGGGTTTGTTTGTGGAGCTTGACCAGGCCCAATTTCCAGAGCTCAGACTTTAATGAAATTTGAAGACTGTATCGTGAGCACGAGAAGAATGCAACAAGGCCTATGAAGACACTTTTCTTTACAGAAAAACAAACTGACAAGAAATCTTAACGTACATTTTATACAATGTTTGATTGATGTCATAATATCCAACCAACCCTATGCATAATCTGTGCTGCTGCACCCAGGCCCTGGCCCATGAGAAACTGAATGCCAGAATACTATCTCAAACAAGAGTATCTGGATTCTTCCTACTCAACATTCATTGCCACCTCGTCAGGTGTTTTGAAAAAATGCCATGTCGTGGAATCAGTAATAAGTTTTGAGGCCTTCACACTTTTGGCATATTACATTCCATAACACCCAACACCCAACACCATTGTGAAGCTTGAAATATCAACTATGTTTTCTGGATAAGTAATTAAAATCACTGGTATCTGATAAACAATCCTGCTTCCAACATATATCATTTACAGTTTCGCACTACTGTGGCAGGTTTTTATTACTGATTCAACCAAAATGGTGTGGCTTAAAGTGACCTGTGATCCTACAGTGTACAATTTTTATAAAAACCTGTCAGCTTTTTGACACTGATCAATCAACTTCTTTTGATGATACATATAAACCATTGATAGCACTATTATGTTGGTTTCTAGTGGTGTGTGAGTGAGTGAGTGGGCGAGTAGGGATGTACGTAAGCGAGCGAGAGATTGAGTGGGTGAGAGAATGCAGTGGCGTACCGAGAGGGGGTGGTTTGGGGTGTTCAAACCCCCCCCCGAAATTCTGAAGATATCGGTGGAGTCCTCAATCGCATAAGCAAGAAGAACCGGCGTCTCGATTTCCTTTTGTAGTTCACTGTGTTCTCATA
>JGI20166J26741_11773807_pt1 | contig 10344 bp, 11 predicted proteins | sample TergutCu122P5_FD_26741 | JGI IMG/M metagenome (IMG submission 26741) | reverse complement strand
TGTCATTCTGAGGCGAAGCCGAAGAATCTCAGATCCTTCGCTTCGCTCAGGATGACAGTTTTTGGAGGTTGCTGTCATTCTGAGGCGCAGCCGAAGAATCACAGATCCTTCGCTTCGCTCAGGATGACAGTTTTTGGAGCTTGCTGTCATTCTGAGGCGCAGCCGAAGAATCTTGTTTCTATTTTATGACCAGGGGGTGCGACAATGGACAGATTCACCGTAAACCTGGACCCGCAGGCGGCGGCCGACATTATCAAGGACTACGTCCTGAAAAGCGCCATCAGCGCGGAATGCGTCTGCGACTACCAAAGCGGGGCCCCAAACGGCGGGCGGATGATACTGCTCGTTTTCGAGAAATATTACATGCGCAACTCCTCCAGGGCGAGCCTGACCGTCGCGGTGGAAAACCTCTCCGGCGCGACGCGCGTGTGCTCCGTCGGCTCCGGCGGCGGCCAGAACGCGCTTTTCGGCTTCGACTGGGGCGCGTCGGCGGATTTCGCGTCTTTGCCGGCGAATGCGCTGAAAGGGTACGTTCTGGAGACTAGATAAGGGAAGAGCCTAGAGGCTGGATAACATGGAAAACGAGACATTTTGTTCGCGTTCGCGGGAAGACACCTATAACTTCGCGTCACGCATGGCCCAAAGCGCCAAACCCGGCGACATAATCTGCCTTACCGGCGGCCTGGGCAGCGGCAAGACCGTATTCGCCAAGGGCTTCGCGGCCGGGCTCGGCGTCGCGCGGGAGGTCGTCAGCCCGACGTTCACGATGCTGATCGAATATCCCATCGGCCGGATGCCTGGCAAGGCGGACGAACCTTACCGCGTGGCCGCGCCCGGCGGCATAGACGAAACAGGCAGCATGGACGCGCCGGGCAGCATGGCCGGGCCTGGCAGCATGGCCGCGCCGGGCCGCGTGGCCGGGCGGCCGCCGGAGGCGGCGGCCGCCCAGAGGTTCCCGCTGTACCATTTCGACGTGTACAGGCTGGGGGAACGCCCGAACGATTCCGCGGCCGTCCTGCGCTTCGAGGACATTGGCGGGGTCGAGTACCTGTTCGGGGACGGGGTGTGCCTGATCGAGTGGGCGGAGATAATCGGGCCGGCCATTCCGGAGGGCGCGCTGTGGGTGGAGATAAAAAGATGCGCGGGGGACGACAATGAGCGCGAGATAGCCGTGCGCCGGGAATAAAATAAAAGCGGGGGGTAAACCATGAATCCCGTCCACATGATAATAAGCGTAAAAATCGGGGATCCCGCCGGACGAGCCCCCTATGACAGGTACATCCGGGAGGTAAAACCTGTCGTCGAGAGCTTCGGCGGGAAATATATAGTAAGAAGCGAACGGATAACGGCTTCCGGCGGCTGGGCCCCCGACAGGGTGATCGTCATCGAGTTTCCGTCGAGGGCGCGGCTGGACGAATGCTTTTCTTCGGAAGAATACAACAGTATAAAGGCTCTGCGAGAAAATACCGTGGTCGCGGAATCTGTGATTGTGGAGTAAACTTATCGGAGGCCCCATGATTCTCCTCTCCCTGGACACCTCCGGCCCTGTCGCCTCGGCGGCCGTCCTGGACGGCGAAAAGGCCGTCGCGGAAGCGTCCGCGGCCGGAACGAAAAAACACGCCGAAATCCTCATGCCGATGATCGAAAAGCTGCTTGACTTAAGCGGCTTTTCGTCGCATAATTTGGACTTGGTCGCCTGCACGTCCGGGCCTGGCTCGTTCACGGGGCTACGGATAGGCGCGGCGTGCGCGCTCGGCCTGGCCTACGCCCTGGGAATACCCGTCGCCCAGGTTCCTACTCTCGACGCGACGGCATATAATGCTGTAATACCGGAACCCAAACCCGGAACCGGTATGGCATATGCCTCCGGCGCGCCGCGTGACCGCCTCTCCGGCCGGATACTGGTCCCCATGATGGACGCGCGCCGGGCGCAGGTGTACGCCGCTTTTTACGAGAGCGAGGACGGCGGTATGCGCAAGCTGACGCCGGATATGGCGGTAAGCCTTCGGGAAGTCCTGGCGGAGGCCGCGAAATACGGCCGCGAAATCCTGTTTACCGGCGACGGCGCTGCGCTGCACAAAGACGCGCTTACAGCCTCCGGCCTGGATTGCCGCGTGGCGCCGTCTTACGGGCGCGGCATTGCCTTCAGCGCCGGGCTTATCGGCCTCAAGATGGCCGCCGAAAAAAAGCTCGTATCCATTGCCGAATTCGGTCTCGCGTACCTCCGGAAACCTCAGGCGGAGCGCGAGCGCGCGGAGCGTCTGGCTCGGGAAGCGCAGGAGACGGGGCTGCCGCGGAGATCCCCGGGCTTTGAGACAAAAGAGGCGGGGGGTTCGCCCGCGTGAAAGAGAATGCGCCCGAAAAAATTCCGGAAGCGGCTCCAAGGGCGTTTCCCGCCGTGATCCCCATGGAGGCCCGGCATCTGCCGCAGGTCTGCGATATCGAGGAGGAGTGCTTCCCGATACCCTGGAGCAGGCGGGAGTTCGAACGGGAGTTCCGCGAGAACAAGCTGGCAATTTACTTCGTCGCCTGCGACGGCGGCAAGGTCATAGGCTACGCGGGCATGTGGCACGTGGTCAACGAGGGCCATATCACCAATATCGCCGTGCGGGAAGGCCACAGGCGCAAGGGCGTCGGGAACGCGCTGGTCAAAGCGCTGGTGGACGAGGCCGTAAGGCGGGAGATGATCGGCCTGACGCTGGAGGTGCGCATCTCGAACGAACGCGCGCAGAGGCTCTACGCCAGGCACGGCTTCAAGGTCGAGGGATTCAGGAAGAACTACTACGCCGACACTCACGAAGACGCCATTATAATGTGGAAGTATATCTGAACGGGATTTCGCATCAAATCCTGTTCCACAACCCTGAGGTGACATAAATGCGGGAATTGCAGCGCAACGAGTTGTACAGCCGCCCAAGCCCGGATTCGCTGGGCTTCGCGACGACGGCGGAGCTCGAGCCGTTCGACGGGCTGATCGGGCAGGAGCGGGCGGCGGCCGCGCTCAAATTCGGCCTGAACGTTAAAATGCGGGGATACAATATTTTCGTCTGCGGGTCGGCGGGCACCGGCAGGACGTCCTTCGCCAGGAAATTCGCCCTGGACGCGGCCGCTTCCGAGCCGACCCCCAGGGATTTATGCTATATATACAACTTTGAAAACCCCAAATGCCCCAAGCTGCTGACGCTGCCGCCGGGGGAGGGCAAAATCTTCCGGGACAAGATGGATGAGCTGATAAACTTGCTCCAGAACGAGTTGCCGAAGCTGTTCGGAAATAAGGACTTCGAATCGCGCAAGGCGGAGCTCGTGAAAGTCTATCAGGATCACCGCGATATAATCATCAAGGGCATGACGGAGGAAGCCAAGGAGAACAGCTTCGGCGTGAAAAGCACCAACAGCGGCATCTACTTCATGCCGATAGTCGAGGGCGAGGTCATAAACGAGGAGCAGTTCGAGGCGCTCAGCCAGGACGTGAAGGATCAGATATCCTCCCGGTCGGAGGTCGTCCAGAAGCGGGCCGCCGAGGCCATGCGCGAGATCAGGGAGTACGAGAAAAAGACGCGCAGGGACGTGGAGGAGCTGGAGTACAGCGTCGGCCTGTTCGCCGTGGGCAGGCGGGTCAACGCCATCATGGACGACTACGCCGACAGCCCGGAAGTCCTGGCGTACCTGCTGTCGGTCAAGGAGGACATCCTCGACCACATCGCGGACTTCGTGATAGAGGAAAGCGAGGAGGACGAGGGCTTCGCGGCCTATCTCCCCTGGTACGGCAAGAAAAACCCGGAGGAGATGTTCACCAAATACAAGGTCAACGTCATGACCGACAACGCGCCCGGAAGCGGCGCGCCCGTCATAATGGACTTCAACCCGACCTACTCGAACCTCGTCGGCGAGATAGAATACGACAACGAGTTCGGCAACTTCTCGACGGATTTCATGAAGATCAAGCCGGGGCTGCTGCACAGGGCCAACGGCGGGTATCTCATCGTCCAGGCCCATGACGTGCTTTCGAACTATCACGCCTGGGAGACGATACGCCGCGTGCTTCTCACCGGCGAGATCACCACGGAGCCCATGCGCGAGTTCACCACGGGCGTGGCCGTCTCCGGCGTCAAGCCCCAGCCCGTGAAGATGGACGTGAAGATCATCATGATCGGCACGGGATACTTTTACGACCTGCTCTACGAGTTCGACGACGATTTTGAGAAGCTGTTCAAGATCCGGGCGGACTTCGACTACGAGATGAAAAACAGCGGCGACAACGTCTACAGGCTCTGCCGCTTCGTGAAGAATTTCGTCGTCAGAGAGCGCGCCCCGGAATTCGACGCGGCGGCCCTCGTGCGGATCATCGAGCTGTCGGAGCGCCTCGCCGAGCGAAAAGACAGGCTGAGCTCCAAATTCAACAGGATCTCCGAAATCCTGAAGGAGGCGTCCGTCTGGGCGCAGATGGACGGGGCCGGGGTCGTCTCCGAGCCGCACGTCATGAAGGCGATCTCCCAGAGGGAATACCGCCTGAACATGTACGAGGAGAAGCTCTCCGAGATGATCGAGGAAGGGCTTATCATGATAGACACCTCCGGCCAAAAGGTCGGGCAGATCAACGGCCTGGCGGTCATAGACATGGACGACTTCGTCTTCGCCAAGCCGAGCCGCATCACCGCCACGACCTACGTCGGCAAGGCCGGGATCATCAACATCGAAAAAGAGGCCGAAATGTCCGGCAGCATCCACGACAAGGGCGTCCAGGTCCTGACCGGCTACCTGGGCCAGACCTACGCCCAGGACTTCCCGCTTTCCATGTCCTGCCGGATATGCTTCGAGCAGAACTACTCCGGCATCGACGGCGACAGCGCCTCCAGCGCGGAGCTCTACGCCGTGCTCTCGAGCCTGGCCCAGCTTCCGATAAACCAGGAGATCGCCGTGACCGGCAGCATCAACCAGCGCGGGGAGATACAGCCGATAGGCGGGGTTTCCTACAAGATAGAGGGCTTTTTTGACCTGTGCAAAAAGCGCGGGCTGTCCGGCGGCCAGGGCGTGATAATCCCAAGCCGCAACGAGCGCGACCTTGTCCTTCGCGACGAGGTCGTGGACGCCGTCCGGGACGGGCTGTTTCATATATATTCGATCGAGCGCGTGGACGAGGGTATCGAGCTTCTGACCGGCGTCCCCGCGGGCGAGAGAAGCGACAAGGGAAGGTACCCCGTCGATTCGGTGCACGGAAAGGTCATGCGGAGGCTGAAGGAGTTTTACAACAAGTCGCTGGACGACTGATGCGAATCTCGGATTTATACTTCACAGGCGGAGCCGAAACGCCGAACGCTTCAACGCCGTTCCCGGCGACAGACTGTGAAGCTAGCGGAAGAAGGAAAAAGCGGGTCGAAAAGGGCCCGCTTTTGCTGTATAATAGGGTTATGAGAAGCCTAATGGCTTTATAAAGGTTACCCGAAATCGTTTACAAAACCCCCGTCATTTCTTTTTCGCCGTTTCGATGAACCCCGCCAGGACGTCCTCCATATTCGGCCGGCCGATCTCCTGGAGGTTATACTCCACGCGGGCGTACGGTTTGCTGATCTTTATGACGCGTCCGAGGTCGATGGGCGTGGCGACGACCACGGAGTCGCAGTCGGTATTGTCTATCGTGGCGGACAGGTCGCTCATCTGCTGGGCCCCGTAGCCCATCGCCGGCAGCAGGGCGCCTATGTTCGGATAGATGCGGTAGGTCTCCGCCAGCCTGCCGACGGCGAACCGCCGCGGGTCGATGATCTCGGCGGCGCCGAAACGGCGGGCCGCGACGACGCCCGCGCCGATCTTCATCTCGCCGTGGGTGAGGGTCGGGCCGTCCTCTATGGCCAGCACGCGCTTGCCGCGTATGACTTCCGGCTTATCCACGCTGATGGTGGATACGGCGTCCACCACCGTTGCCTTCGGGTTCACGCGCCGGATGTTGTTGCGCACAGTCTGTATGTTCTCGAAATCCGCGCTGTCGATCTTGTTGATGACCACGGCGTCCGCCAGGCGCAGCGTCGTCTCGCCGGGGTAATAGGAGAGCTCGTGCCCGGGGCGGAGCGGGTCGACGACGGTTATCATGAGGTCGGGCCGGTAGAACGGGAAGTCGTTGTTCCCGCCGTCCCAGAGGATCACGTCGCAGCCGGAGGGGTCGTTCTCCGCCGCGCGTAGGATCGCCTCGTAGTCCACGCCCGCGTAGATGACGTTCCCGCGGGCTATGTGGGGCTCGTATTCCTCCATCTCCTCGATGGTGCATTTGTTCGCGGCCAGGTCTTCGATAGCCGCGAAGCGCTGCACCTTCTGGGCGACGAGGTCGCCGTAGGGCATCGGGTGGCGCACGGCGATGACTTTCAGGCCGCGGGCCATCAGAAGCTCCGTGACGCGGCGCGAGGTCTGGCTCTTGCCGCAGCCCGTGCGCACCGCGCCGACAGCGACGACCGGCTTCGTGCTCTTAAGCATGGTGCCCTTGCAGCCGAACAGCGTGAAATCCGCGCCGGCGGCGGTCACCCGGGAGCCTATGCTCATAACCGTGGAGTACGGGACGTCGCTGTACGCGAAAACGCATTCGTCGGCGTCCAACTCCTTGATCAGGCGCTCCAGATCGTCCTGAGGGTATATCGGGATACCGTCGGGGTACAACTCGCCGGCGAGCTCGGCCGGATATTTGCGGCCGGCTATGTCCGGAATCTGCGCGGCGGTGAAGGCCGCCACTTTGTAGGCGGGATTGTTCCGGAAAACGGTGTTGAAGTTGTGGAAATCCCGTCCGGCCGCGCCAATGATAATTACTTTCCGCGCGTTCATGCGCATCTTCCCTTCTATAATGGAATGTCTTTTCCAAGGTTGAATTGATAATTTTTTGACATTCAGCCCGTCGAATATCATAATGGAAAAGGTAAAAAATTGCAAGAGAATTTCAAACGAAACGACAATATACCGCTTAACCACATAAATCTACAACGGAAATGTCGAAACAACCCAGTGTCTGCAAGGTTTTTTCTAGGCTCCAGGCTCTAGTTTCTGCAGTTATCCAGTATACCGAGGTGTTTCGCATGAAATGGGGCATTCTGGGCGTCAACTGGATCGCCGACTATCTCGCGGCCTCCGTTAAAAAGACGCCGGGCGCGGAGATCGCCGCGGCGGCGTCCCGGACGAAGGCCAAAACAGACGCCTTCGCCGCGCGGCACGGCGCCGCGGGGCGCTGGTCCTCCTGCGAGGAGCTGGCGCGGGACCCTAACGTGGAGGCGGTGTACATAGCCACCCCCCACAGTTTTCACTTCGAGCACTCCATGATCTGCATGGAGCGCGGCAAGCACGTCCTTTGCGAGAAGCCGTTCGCCGTTTCCAGGGCGGAGGGGGAGGCAATGTTCCGCGAGGCGGACAGGCGCGGCGTGTTCATCATGGAGGCCATGTGGACGCGGTTCCTGCCGTCGGCGGCGAAGATGCGCGAGGTCATAGCCGCCGGAAAGATCGGGGAGGTCAGGTATCTCGAACTCTTCGCCGGAGGCGATATAGGGCCGCAGGACCCCGCCGGGAGGATGCTAAACCCGGCGTTGGCGGGCGGCGCCGTGCTGGACGTCGGGGTGTACGCGCTGACTGTGGGGCAGATACTCACGGGCGCGCACGAGAGCCTGCGCGCCCAGGTGATCCGCGGGGCCACGGGCGTGGACACCCGCTCGGCCGTCTGCGTAAAATACTCATCCGGCGCGCTGGCGTCCGTCGCCGCGTCCATCGACACGAACGTCGGATACGGGCGGCGCAACGCCGTCTACGGCTCCGAGGGCGTCCTCCGCTTTGAGTGCATCTGGTCGCCGGCGGAGTTCACGGTGGAAAAATACGGCCGGCCGGAAGACGCGGACAGGTACGGGTACGAGGCAGACGCGCGGGCTTACGGGTACGAGATCGAGGCGTTCGAGGACTGCGTCAAAAAAGGGCTCCGCGAGCCGGAGAGGGGAAAGCGGGCGGACACGCTGGAGATTCTGGGGATGACGGACGAAATACTGGGGCGGTGAGGAACTGTCAATAACAAAGATTGGCGGCGCGGATTTTACGGATAAAAACGGATTATTCGGATGAATGTTAATAAAACACCCAAACAGGCGGACAATGTTGTAGGGAGCGCCGACCCGGCGCTCCGAGGCCGCGCGATCACACAGGGAATAATTATCGTCACCGGTATCGGCGGGAGCAGAGCCCCCGCCAATGACCGGGATCCTTCGCTTCGCTCAGGATGACAGTTTATAAAGTTACAATGAGCACAATGGAGGCGGACAATGGCAAACAAATTATTATCGATAGCGCTGCTTGCGTGCTTATTTGTGACCTCATCGTGCGCCGTAGCCGCAACGCCCTCCGTCTCTGCCGCCGGGCCGGCGCGGAGCCCGCGGCCGGCGGCCGCGCCCCAAACCGCCGCGCCGCCTGCAAGCCAACGCATTGTATCCGCGAAGCCGGGAAATACGCCGTCCGTGAATCCGGAAACCCCGCCGTTTGCGGAACAAAGCGGTTTTCCGTACAAAAAACCCGAAGCCGCGCCTGCCCCGGCCGCTGACTTCACGCCTGCCTATGCCGCCAACTTCGCGCCAACCCCTTCCGCGAACTCCGCGCCGTCCTCCGCCGCGGGCCCCGCGCCGCCGAAGTTTTCCTCCGCCGCGGAGGCTCTGTCCGCGATGTCCCTGGACGACAAAATCGCCCAGCTTTTTTTCCTGGACTTCCGCAAGGACGCGGACGGCGCGGATATCACCGAAATAAACGGCGAAATACGCGGCGTTTTGGAGCGGTATTCCGTCGGGGGCGTCATACTCTTTTCCGAGAACATAAAAACCGAGGAGCAGACCAAAAATTTCATCGGCGGCCTGCAATCGCTGGCCAGGATCCCGCTGTTCGTCGGCGTGGACGAGGAGGGCGGCCGCATCCTCAGGACGCGCTCCCTCGACGTCCCGCGCATAGGCGCGCCGCTGAAAATCGGAGCGTCCGGCGACCGGCGGGCCGCGTACGACGCGGCGGCGGCCATCGCCGGCTACCACGCCCCTCTGGGCGTGAACCTGGATTTCGCGCCGGTCGCCGACGTGTTCACCAACCCGGAAAACACCGTGATCGGAGACCGGGCGTTTTCCCGGGACGCCGAAACCGCGGCCGGGTTTGTGGCCGAATTCGTAAGGGGCCTGCGCGGCGGCGGTCCGCGTGTCTTATACGAATCTCGATTAAAATCTTCACAGTCTGTCGCCGAGAACGCCGCTGAAGCGTTCGGCGTTTCGGCTCCGCCTGTGAAGTTTTGATCTAAGATTCGTATTAAGCATTTTCCGGGCCACGGCGACACCCGCGAGGACTCCCACTACGGCGTCGCGACGACGGCCCGCACTTTGGACGAGCTGTCCTCGCGCGAGTTTATCCCCTTCGAGCGGGGCGTCGAGGCCGGCGCGGACTTCGTGATGACGGGGTACGTCAGCGCGCCGGAGGTCACCGGCAACGGCGAGCCGGCGGTGTTTTCCGGGCCGCTGACGTCGCTCCTGCGCGGCGTTTTGGGCTTCGACGGGGTCATCATCACCGATTCCCTGCGGATGGGCGCGGCCAATAACGCCGCCGGCGCGGGGAACGCCGCGGCAACGGCTTTTGCCGCCGGGGCCGACATGCTGCTGATGCCGGAGGACTTCGGGAAGGCGTTCGCGGCGGTGAAAGACGCCGTCCTGTCGGGGGCGGTCCCGGCCGGGCGGCTGGACGAGTCCGTTACGCGGATACTTTTGGCAAAAGAGGCGAGAGGCCTCATAATATGGAAATAATCCTCTCTGTACAGTCCCCGTCCGCTGATGTATACTGTTGTAATAAAGAGAACAGCCCGCGGGGGGATCACATTTTGAGGACTTACAAAAAAGCGCAGATGGATGTGCTTAAAAAGGACAGGACGGTTTGCAACATATGCGGCTCGGAGATCGGCGGGCACGAGTATCTCGACCTGTCCCTGCGCATCGAAAAGACCTGGGGCTACGGGACGCCCTGGGACGGCGAGCGCCACGCGATCGACATATGCGCGGAGTGTTACCGGAAAATGCTCGAAAGCATGGCGGTCAAGCCTTTTGAGGAGGAAACGGATATTTTGGGGGACTTCCCGCTCCGGCGTTAGCGCAATGTTGTCGTTTCGTTTGAAATTGAGCTTCAAACTTCGCGCGATAGAACATTGGTCGTTTCGCGCTCGTTTTCAACTCATTTCAAATCGAAACGACCTAGTCGTTCACCCCAAAAGTATCTGCTTATTGTCATTCTGAGGCGAAGCCGAAGAATCTTAAGATCCTTCGCTACGCTCAGGATGACAAACATCCCATCTGTTTTGATATGCTGCACTAGTCGTTT
>JGI20166J26741_11773585_pt1 | contig 10344 bp, 9 predicted proteins | sample TergutCu122P5_FD_26741 | JGI IMG/M metagenome (IMG submission 26741) | reverse complement strand
TCACCGTGCATTTTTACAGTCAATCACTTTTATTAGCCGACTAATGCACTCAATTATACAAAACTTAGAGGTTAAAATCTACGTTGTATAAAAGTTTAAAGAACTACTGTTCCCAGCCCGTCGCTGCCAAACACCGAGCAAGCACACGAAAAACATGTGAACCACTACGAATAATTTCAGTCAAGTACAGCTCTATACTCTCTGATGCTGGATCAAATACGATCCGAAACATGTTGGGAGTGATTTTTAATGTTGTATCTTTTACACTTTTATACAATGTAGATTTTAACCTCTAAGTTTTGTATAATTGAGTGCATTAGTCGACTAATAAAAGTGATTTACTTTCACGGACTCTAATACACGTTAATATTCCCAACGAATGGGTCCTTCCGTGAATAACAACATAGAGTTACATATGTATAAATGAGCAACACTACACGATTACCTGTATTTTACACACAAAGTTTACGAATTATAATTTAAACTACATAATTCTCAGTCCGAAAAGGAAATGCTCGATCTAATTTCTCTCAATTTCTCTTTTCTGTAACATCGCAAATGTATGTAGGTCATATATGGTACGGATATGTAAGTTGATTCACGTGGAAAGACGTCCTTATTTGCTTCTGTACGTCGTTTCAGGAGCGCACAAAATTTCCAAAAACTCACGAGCCATTCAAAAATTCAAGGGGACAGAAGGGTGAAATGCATCAAGTTCCACATTGAGGACCCACAAATATTAGGTGCCACCGTACAAAATTTAGTCTCCGGGGTGACTTGGAGCCCGGGACTTGTGCACATTAATTGTATTTTACGACCTTCCATACTTTCATTACCGAAACATTAACCTAGGTACAAAGTTCACTTTAAACACGCACAGACCTTTATTTGCACAGTGACATGCGTACGCTTAAATAAAACATGTATTTTACATAACATTAGCGCAAGTACAAAGCTAACATTTGGCATCTTTACGCTACCTCAAAGCATAAAAAAGAACAGCGAATTTAGGTGGCCACAAAGAACATCGCAATATATAAATGACAAGCAAGGACGGTCTCAGTAAACAATGGATGGTTCCATTACGCCAGAACAGAGAGGACTTCCTGCCAGAAACAAAACGCCATCGAAACTGTCATATTTTAGATTTTATCATCCTTATTAAATTGCGGCAGGGTATATCAAACAAATCTCAGAAGGGCCACGCCTTAGTGTATGTGAATATGAAAATATTCTAAAATTAAAGTATGACAAAACTGGAAGCGTATCCGTTCACCAGCGCAGCTGTTGTCTTCACCACTAAACCGGAAACAACCCATTAACTTGCTTCGGTTTAGAATTGTAATTTTCCTCGTTCCGCGAAACCAGACCATTTGGACGGTACGCTTGAACGCAACCAAAATTATGTTTCGACAATTTCAAAGGACCCTAAATTCAGAGCAGATACGGCTACAGTATTAACGCGGCGGGCGTTTTGTTACCACTCATATTCTAATTGTTTAACCATCGAGCATTGTGCAGTGTCCTCTTAAATAGTGGTCGACCAACTACACAAGACCCTCTTTTGTTGCCTGACCAATCATTCAAGTCGAAGACGCATTTGCAACATGTCACTCCGCGGAACACGAAACAGTAGCACGCCGGAACACAGGAGTTTCACATTACGCGGGTCACTGTTAAGTCGCATACCGAGGGCAGACATGCAATAACCCTCCAACTCACGGCCGCGTACAACGACAAAGAATACTGCTTTAACAGTGTCTCAACTACCTACCAATTGTGGACTCCAGTGACTTGATTAATTCAATAATAATCCGTTGTGCTTTCATTAAGTGTCATCTTCCGCAGATGACACACGTTCAGGCCCCTAAGCTGTGCAAGTTTTGAAGTTTTTCACAGCAACATAATCGAGGAATCCGGTCTTCTGGATGTGGTTGTTCAGACCTGGAACTTTTCAAAATGGAGGTAACACGTTCGTTCGAAACGTCGGGGCCCACTTACCCAGCGTCACATATCGCAATGTCGATTACTTAGCTATGCCACGCACCTGGACCTCTCACGGACTTCACCTGCTGTAATTAACCTTTTAAAGCCTAGAAGTTACTTTCCTTACCACCAGGTTTAACATTCAGCAATTCTACTTGGTGCTCACATTGGGTGATGTGTTTTGCACGGATCTCAAAACAAGCAGAAACTTTTACCTTATACAGTATTAACTGGCTGGATTTATAACGGAGTTAGAAGACGCTTACTGCGCGGCACGCAATGAGTCCTTATATAAAAGAGATTACATTTTGTCTTTGAAGGGTTAATTAGCTTGGCGCCCATCCCTGTGGTAGCAGTACAAGGTGAAAGGGACAGCTAAAACCTGCGTCGACAGAAGTGGGTCTCGAAAGTAGGCTCACTGCACACGGTGCAACAAAACCTAACACACCTCTTCAACCACAGCTAACACAACCCTGACAATTTTTGTTTAACACACCAGACACAAATTTATCTTCAACTAAACAAACTCTAAATGAAGCAGACCCAGATTTATCGTTTTATCTAAGCGAAAGACTGCAGTGGCTTTTCACAAGTTACGTATTTCTAGGGTTTCGAAGATATGAAATATTATGGAATTTGCAACTAGATTCGGTAAATGAAAACGAGAAACCATCATACATGCGTGCGCGCGCACACACACACAATGCTCATACATACATACGTAAATGCAAACATACGCCGCACTTACCACATATTATGCCCACCTATTTACACAGGATTTCGCCTGTACAGCCAAGATCCGATACTTTATATCGCACAGAAAATAAGGTCCAACTTACGGCTATGCGAAATGCGATCCATAAAATAGTGAATTATTATTATTTTCTTCTTATGAATGTTTACTTTGTCGTGCGTATACGAGTGACTTTTAATGGAAACTACTACATAAATAAATAACATGAGACTGCGATGGATGTACAAGTTTTGGAGTTTCCAGGACACGATTTACCTACAATTAGACACAAGACGTGTGAAGCAATCTAGACCCGTTTTCACGTGTGTTTTCAGACCACAGTTACCTAACAATACGACTTAATTCAGACAAGTTTTCTGGGTTTTAATACTGTGTACGTTGGCTAGTTAACACCGATGTTTTGGAGAGACAAACGTCTGTGCTAACCTACAAAGTTCAGCAATGTCAAAACCCAGAAGACTGTCACGTAAATATAAGCCATAAAACCCTCCGAAATTACAAGACGTTAATTGCTTTATACACCACATTTTGACGAAATATAAAATGTGTATTCCCTGGGACGGAGAAACTGATCATAACACATGGGAACCTTCGGCTGCAACACCCAGCTACCGAGTAAAAATAAATTTCCTTTCCCTGCTAGCACACAGAGAAAATTGAATGCAATTTCACATTGACGCCACACTTCTGGAATAAGCACAGAGGCAAACAATCACCCAATCATCCTCCCGGCTGATCTCGAATAAAACGACTTTTAATGCTCTAACAAACTTACCGAGATGCAGTGAAATTGCCAATAAAGTTCCAGCAGATTTCTTCACAACAATTCGAAGATGCAAATTCTGTGCTGCGTGTGTTCAAAGGTTAACACGTTATTCACACTTATTTTTTTCAACACAAACAAATGAATCCGCAAATAAAACTTTTCAGTATCCTCCTGACGCTCAAAACCATTCACTGTTTAACTTCTTTTGAGTCACAGTCAAATGACAACAGGTTGTTATCCTTTAGTACTCCCTGTTATATAACAAACTGGCCTCATTCCATGCCGAAACGTGAAATAAGCGACACAAACGTCACACGATGGAAACGACGATTACACAAACCAGTGCTCTTAACACCTTCTTCATGGAAACACTGGTATTCAAACACATACAGAATATAAACATACACCCAACTCCCAACAACCTCACTCGCCTAAAGTCCCGCGCATTCTGCTGTAAAGTCGCAGACGAAAACGCATTAGTCCTGTTGATCTGTGCTTTTTATGACATGGCGCGAGGAAACATCAATGCCATCTTCTGGTTGACTCTATTACTAAGTCTCGCCTGTAATACCTTTGCGGTATATTGAAGTCTCGTTGGTAGGCTGCCGGTCAAGAGTAAGACACCGACTCCATCTTCAGTGTAGAATACAGAGGCACTGTATTATTACTTACAATAGCCCTTTTATGGAAATTAGCATTGGGCATGACAATACACTAATCGTTAACGTTTCTAACACAAAACTTCTTGAAACAGTAATTGACGATACATTGTCCTGGAAAATCCATCTAAGAGCAAATAATACCCAATTAAGTGCAGCTTGCTATACCCTGGATTCTCCATTGAAGATGGTTTATAATTCCTATTTTCACTCAATTATGAAATACAGATTAATATTTTGTTGCAGAACTTCAACAGTGTAAAAATTTGCAGAATAAAAAGAATATGATTAGAATAATTATGGGCCATATAAGTAGAGATCCATGTAGATATTTAAGAAACCCAAAATGTTATCTCTTCAATCCCAATATATATTTTCACTTCCCCTACATGTGGTCAATAATAAAGGTCAAGACAAAGCAAACTCAGAGATTCATAGACAAAACTCTAACCTTCATCTCCCCTCATCAAATTTAGCAACATATAAAAAGGAATCTACCATCTACAGTCTTCCTTCCCATATCAAATACAGTATGCACTGTCCATCTCATTCTCTTTGATTTGATACCCTACCAATACCTGAAGAAGGGTTCAAATCATGAAGCTCAAGACGCAATTTTCTCTGGCCCCCTGTCACAAACTGTCCCTTAGGTTCAAATATCACCCTCAGCCTACAGGCAAAGTTATAAGCAATTCTGCACATTTGCATCTTTATCAGGAATACTCACTTAAGAATGCATAATGAAAAGAAGTTATAGTCTTCTGGGATCTGATGTCACACACACACACACAGCACAATCCTCTGAGCTAGTGGTACTTACTGAACTACACAGCATCACATCCCACGGAGCAGTACACTCCATAGTTATTGCATGAGAACTTCGTATGTCACGTGCAACAAAATCATTCAATTCATTAACAGTGTGTTCAATTATTTACTAGTGCAATATTTCAGATGTGGGCTCTAAGAATATACAGTGTGTGAGTCTCCACGAAAAAGTGCTGAGAGTATATGAACCCAAGAGAGGAGAGGATGGGTAAAATTACATAATGACATGCTTAATAATTCACAGTCTTCAAACTACATTAAGGTGATAAAAGTTTGCAACAAACATTCCTCCTGACAGCCATCATCCTAAAATTCAGTGCAGCAGAATTTGCACCTTGGAACAAATTTCATTTCCATAGAAAGATGTGTTGAGAAACATTGATAAAACCACACTTAAAGCCATTTGCTACAGTTATACATTTTGCAGGGAAATTTGTTTTCATTAAGCAAAAATGTTCAAGACTTTATGTGACTTGTAACAAAAATAATAAAACCAACACCACAATTACACACATTTTGATGCCCATATTCAATCCATATCATGTTGCCAAAAATATTAAAATCTTGCACTTTTCTTTGCTTCTTAAAAGAGAAATATTTAAACTAATATACTTATCTCTGACACTGTTAACATTATTTTGCAGATCCTAATTAATCTGTTGTAAAACTGTGGTTGCTGGTTTCAGTATGTGGTCTAGTAGGGTTCTGGATGAAATTATGTTATTTTCAGAAGACAGCACATAAGTATTCAAAGTAGCCATTTTAGGTAATCAGCTATGGTGACAAAGGAAAACAAATGACACATTTTAAAGACTGCTTCTACCTCAAACTGAACAGTGTGTCTGTCAATGATGACACACAATCTTTCAATACTGCATTTTATGTTGTAAAAAAAAGGTGATTAAAAAAACTTCATTACATTGAGACACTATAAAAACTTATTATTTTATACACTGGTAAAAACCAAGCACTTTGATTGTACAAATAGTGTACAAATATCATGGTCATAAAAATGTGCATCAATTATACAGGACAAATACAATCCTTTATGTCACAAGCCATTCAAAGACAGCACACAAAAACTTTCTTACACATCGTCACTTTGAAAAACCGGATTAAAGAAACAAATCCATCACCTACCTGTGCTGTTCAATATCTTTATCCAGCCTACAGATATAATTTTGTTTTTCGTCCAGTCAACATACGCTGCCATAAAAAACACACTTACATTGTTACCAGTACATTCCTACATTTTTTTAAATTTTTCAACCATTGATTCACCTTCTGTCCCAAACAAACAGCACACATCTTCAACAACCAGAAGTTCATAATATAATTCTTGGATTGTCATTTGGAGCATCCCCGCGCATTCTGTTATCAACCACCGAAAAGAAGGTGGCAGTTCAACTGCGACCTCCCTTTCAAATTCCTCTGCACTCAGCCACTTTGAATTAACATCATTCCGCCAGAATTCCACAAATGGCAGGTACAGTACAAACTCTTTATTTTTGTCCATGCCATTCCCTGCAAAACTGCTTTCTTTTAAATGCTGTAACAAACTTTTCTCTGCTGCCATGGGAAGATATCCTTCTCTGGAAGAATGAGAGAGCTGGTCATCTAATTTACTAGAAATGCCCTCCTTTTCCAAGTGCCTCACCAACATATCTTCTGCAACAATAGGTAAGTTACTGAATATTTTGGAATGCTGGAACAACCTATCACTTTCAGTAGCTATGGAAGGACAAGAGTGTTTGTCACTGCCACTAGTGCTGCTTTCTGCACAACTGACATTTGTCCTGTCACTTTCAGAACACAAGAGGTTGTCTATTTCAGCATGAAGACCATTCCTTCGCAGATGCTTTACTAACATATTTTCTGCAATGATAGGTAAATTATAAGACTTTCTGGATTGACGATACAATCTGTCTGGAGGAGAGTCAGTGTCATTGACTACCACACTGTGTTTCTTACATCTCATTGCACTCATTAATTTTCTCTTCTGCTTTTCACCTTGCCTACAATGTTGAACTTCCTTCATTGTATCTACAATGATGTATGTCTTGTTCCCTTTACTCTGATACATTTTCTTCATTTTATTAACTTGTTCTACTTGATTCTGGGCACTTTTCTCCTGAACAACAATTTTTATTCCTTGCTTATTAGCCATTGCTACATACCTGTAACAGACAACTAATTTCAGAATCACACAAATGGAGCTGAAAACATATTTTGCATATAAAACAATTTATTAAAAAAAATACAAACATTTCTCCCAGTTTCCATTTTCCCACCACAAACCTAAAACAGAACACCCAAATGTTATATCAAGAACTTTACTACGTAATCTTACCATTATATAAAACACCCACAGTTGTTCAGCTGACACATAAGAACTGCAATAGCATCTGGACACAATTTGAATCCTCAGGTCCAGTCCTTCTTTAATTACAGCCAATGCCAGAGGTAGCAACCCCCACCCCATATAGAGCCACCCTGCTAACTGCCATGCACAAAACACTCTGGTGAAACAAAAAAAGTGCCCCCAAAAGCATTAAATAATGTCTGACATAATGCCTTGCTGGAAAGTATTTAAGGAATGCAGATAGTGTGGGTTATGATTTCTGCCTGATTAAAACAGCACAAGTCAGCAACTACAATGCCCTATGCAAAAAACATTTATCATCTATGAAGTCAGATGGCCAGTGTAATTGGGGCTGGCATTTTTCATTGACAGGCTATACGTTCTAACAGGTACCAACCTCATAAACCCAGCTTCCTTTTGCCTCCTCCTTCCCATGCCTCATCACATCAGGAAGTTTAAAGCTATCAGTCCTAATCCGTCCAGGTGACAGTCTAGAGAATTTCAAAATCATAAGAGCATACTGAGACAGTAACACAGCTCTGAAGTCACCATCAGACAAACGTCACATTACAGCACAGTTTTTAATCATTGTAACTGAGGAGGAACGCAACCACATCCCAGGCAAAGAATGGGTATGTCTGCTAATATGATCTTAAGGAGTGTCATCCCGATTGTGTATATCAGAACTACAGTAGATCAGTGGTCAAGGAATAGCAGTCAAAAAACACAACTACATTTGTATGTACCACCTACATGTTTTGGCAGTCTCCTAACTGGCCATCATCAGGTTGAAATACAATGTCAGAGGAACTATATACCTACTATAAATATAGTCATTAGTGTCAGTGTGAGTACAGAAAAAAGGGGGAGGGGACGAGATCTTGTTTACAAAATAAAGGGCATGTGTGTAGACCGGTGTTGGAAATACATGTGTTAACCGTGTCGGCATAGTATGGCAATTATTAGTTAGTTGTGTTGGCTCGAGGGGGCTGGGCCTTGCGTCGCTGGTGTCCAGGGGTGGCTGGGTGTCCCAATGGTCTGCTGTTGTGGCCATGTGGTCATTCCGAGTTGAACGAGGTGACAGCCGCAGGTGTGCTGCTGTGGAGGGGGGTTCCTTTTTCTTCGTGTTGATGAGTCAGGTGGGCGTCTGGCATCAATAGTAAATACGGGGGTGGCTTAATGAGAAAAAAATCAATGGTAAGAGGCATGGTGGTCCAACTAAATACAAAAGGGAATATAATATATATGTCCGTGTGAGTTTTAGTATGGTAGTAATGTGTGTCAAGTTACTTAAAAAATTAATGTTGATCCTCAGTCTGGGCCAGACGCCCACCTGACTCACCAACACAAAGAAAAAGGAACCCCACTCCACAGCAGCACACCTGCGGCCGCCACTTCGTTGAACTCAGAATGACCATACGGCCACAACAGCAGACCAATGTGACACCCAGCCACCTCCAGACACCAACGCCGCAAGGCCCAGCCCCCTCGAGCCAACACAACTAACTACTTGTAATAATGGCCATACTATGCCGACACGGTTAATACATTTTTTCCATCACCGGTCTACACACATGCCCTTTATTTAGTAGACGAGATCTCGTCCCCTCCCCCTTTTTTCTGTACTCATACTGACACTAATGACTATATTTATAGTAGGTATATAGTTCCTCTGACATTGTATTCCAACCTGATGACAGCCAGTTAGGAGACAGCTGAAACATGTAGTTGGTACATTATTGTACATATAAATACAGTTGTGTTTTTTGACTGCTATTCCTTCATCATCGATCTACTGTAGTTGCTAATATGATATTACATAAAACTAACAGTAAAACCTAGCATATTTAACTTATGTGCTGTATATTCAGGAAGGCTAAGGTCTAATACTCAAAGTTCTGGATTTCCACAGTTCTCCTTGGGTCTGCCGAGAAATTTCTCTGTCCACTACTCTCCTAAATAGAATTCACTATTTTAAACTGGTTCATTAGCTCTATGCACCTTAATTTCAATTATTACAAAATACAATCCCTCTAGGTACACAGAAATGGGTGTAAATGGCATCCATATTTTATCTGACATGTTTCCATCCTGCAGGACCATGCTCCGGGTATTTACATTGACAGAAGTATTCTATATGAATTCACATCATTTACTTTTGCAAATGCACCTATAAACATTGACTATGTGTGCAGTATGATTAACAAATGGACACATTTGGTCTGAATATTATAAACATCCTATTTTGAAACCAAACTCAACTGCATTTTCTTTTATTTAACTTGCTAGTTTTGTCATACAATGCGACACCACAGTATCAGGCAATTGGGACAGAAGTGTTTGTTGTAAACATCAAACACAGCTGGCTACATATGTTCACGCTTTGTTCAACAAGACATTGCATTTGCTGTGCAGACAAGAGTAGATGTGTGTCACTTCGAGCTGCCCTTATAACAGCATATGCTTAACTTCATATTCAAAATTTTTGTGTCTCCCCTCATTCACATCCAATGTTGTGCAGCAGTACATTGCAGCAAAGTATGAATCTAGAAGACACTGTCAAGTTTCAAGACAAGCAAATAAAGTGTTCTTAATCACAAGCTTGTATGGGGCTGGAGTAGTACAATGTTCAAATTTCATTACTGCTGGACTTCATTTTTACGTGCATTCACATTAAACAGGGAAATCCCCGTCCTTAGCATACCCATGTTTCAATCCATCAAGCAGTTAAATATGGCAAATATTTCAGTATCTCTTCCTTGTTTTAGGCAAACTGAAATAATTATAATTGTTTGTTCACCAGTTATCTGGAAATCCCGCAGGAGTAGCAAGACTGTCTGTGTGGATAAAATGGGTGCAGCATATCGAGTACTGCAAGTCAGTGCAAGCAAATGTCCACTTCTCCACAAAAGTAAAACTACATTGCCATAAGGCAATCAACAACCCTATAAGTGTTATTAAGTTCTGGAAAAAAATGAAGTCAAAAGTT
>JGI20166J26741_11773474_pt1 | contig 10344 bp, 5 predicted proteins | sample TergutCu122P5_FD_26741 | JGI IMG/M metagenome (IMG submission 26741) | reverse complement strand
GTAACCGTTCAACTTTGGATATAGGTGTTTTGGGTTATATCGGCATAGTTTAACATAAGGAACACTCTCCCGAAGTATTTCACATTCCTCCTGGGACACCGAGGGTCATAATGTGTGAGCTAGAGTTCGATCATCTATAGGTCGTCATAATGAGGTGTTTAATTAATATGTACCGAATGAATTTCATATAAATAATTGAGCTACGTCGCAATTCAGTGCGTACTTCATGAAGAACACATTTCCTCTCCGTGAGAAAAACGAACGGCTTAGAACTACTTACGGAAGTAACCGATCTTTACTCTGAGAACAACAACGAAGACAAGTATAAAGTTTCTTAATGTTATAAGAGACGATACGTGCAACTACCACTTCGCTGTAAAAAAACTCAGCGCAAGGAAAACTTTTTGCCACACGATGCAACATCCGCACTACGTCACAATGTATAATGAAACCTCTTATTTATTTTATCAGGAACTACCACGTAAGTTACGATGACAGTGTAACAGCGAGCTGATTCATCAGACATCAGCCACTGTTCTCACTACAACACAACGTTCCATTGTCTGCTGCTGCTACCATTAAGAAGACTGATGATATGGCTACATCACTCTAGAATACACGCTTCTTGTATTACAAATATGAAATACTTAACACATAAGAATTTTCAATCTACAAAAACCGTGCCTATATTCACACGATAATTAGAGTGACGCTAATTTATTACCCCTATACTGGTTCGGAGCCTTGTCAACTGCGCACTCCCGTTACTGTAAATGTGTCGGTTGATGCTCTTACGATAGCAGCAGGACTCCAGAATTCCACGACACGATTCCTAACGTCGTTTCCAAACGTTATTTCTAATTACGCGAATAAACGCCAGATCTGGGATTCTCACAAATAGATGCTGATGAAGGCAAAAGTTTTTCTGGCATCTTACGCCGTGTCGACTGGTAAAACAGTTAGCGACGTTTCGGAAAAACATGCTGCCTCCACATGCAGTGTCTATACAGTTCAAAAACTCTTCTTGGATTGCTGTTTACCAATCGACAAATCGTAACATCACATAAGACTTTCTGAATTTGAATGTTACTCCACCTGAAACAGGTAGCTACTATACAGTCATGCACAACGACGTTTCGGTCAACGACGGACCGCATATACGACGGTGGTCCCATAATATAATATTATAATACCACTGTGTTACAATTGCCTAAAGTATTCAGTACAGTAACATGCTGTACAGGTTTTTAGCCTAGGAGCAATAGGCTATACCATATAGCCTAGGTGTGTAATAGGCTATAATGTCTATGAGTAGGTACACTCTATGACGTTCGCACAACGACGAATCGCCTAACGACGCATTTCTCAGAACGTATTCCCGTCGTTAAGCAACGCATGACTGTACATTGTGTCACTGACAAAGAAAGCAACCATTTCGCGAGTACTTCTGCTTATTCTGTACACTCGTGCCAACTGGACGTCTGAAACGAAGGACGCGCCATGTCACAAAAGAATTAAATTTACGGTGAAATGAATGTAGCTTTTGCAACGAGAATTGTAAGTGAACACTGAACTGTTATTTCGCATGTCATTTAAGATTCTAATCTGAGGATGTGCATACACAGAAACACACGGATGGCACAGCCTTGACGCTATAGACTTATGATCGGGAGGTACCTGGGTCCAGCCTTAGCCAGACACCGGCTATTCTGAAGTTCTTTTGTAGTTTCCCTCCATTCCTCAAAGAAAATTCCGAATGAGTACCTACCTTATATCATTACTGCCTCCTTCAAAATATTTTCTAACTCTTTATCTGAAAATTATCCTCTCATTCAACTTCATATCATTTTTTACTTATAGTGTCATTAAATAATCCAGAAAAGAATCTGCGATGTGTTTAACTGACATTTGAACAAAGCAGTGAATTGTACTGCCACCAAGATAATATTATTTAATAACACTGTTTACAGCAAAACTTACGCCTAAAGAACACTTCTGGATGACATACTTACTTACTTACTTACTCCACGGAGCAGAGTCCTTGAGAAGCTAACCGATTCTCAGTTAGTCAAGAAATTCCCCGCATTTTACGAAAACCAAAGGTTGTTTACCGCATTCACAAGTGCCCGCCCCCTGTCCCTCTCCTGAACCACATCGATCCAGTCCATGCTCTCACATCTCACCTCCTGAAAATCCATCTTAATATTATCATGCCATCTACGCCTGGGTCTTCCAAGTGGTCTCTTTCCCTCAGATTACCCACCAAAACCCTGTCTACACCTCTGTTCTCCCTATACGTGCTACATGCCCCGCCCACCTTATCCTTCTCGATTTGATCACCCGAACAATATTGGGTGCGAAGTAAGGCCATTAAGCTCCTCATTACGTAGTTTTCTCCACTCCCCTGTTACCTCCTCCCTCTTAGGCCCAAATATTCTCCTCAACACCCTATTCGCAAACACCCTCAGCCTACGTTCCTCCCTCAATGTGGGCGAACAAGTTTCACACCCATACGAAACAACTGGCAAAACAGTTATAAACTACTATTAGTCACAATATTTGATGCTTTCTATTGAACTGAGCACAGCACGCCTGAATGCTCCAATTCAAACACCAACATACGGACGTTTCTTTTTTAGGAGGATGTTTATGGAACATGGTGCCTCCGGGAAGGTTCTCTCTAAGCGTGTAACGTATTCGGGGGCGAAGTGACGAAATGGTGAAGGGAGCTTTCTGAATCATACATGACGGCGTAACATGGGCCGTATTAATAGCAGTGGCAGTTGAAAAGCGCTCCGAAGCCTGACTTCCACCTGCGCAATATACAAAATTCATGTCCTAATTCACAGAAAAAAGGCTACGCTTCCATCTCAAAGACAAATGTCTTAACGCAAATGGAACTGCACGCACACACGTAAACACACACACTGTGTAGAAAGATCCCCGATTTTATGATGTTATAGAGGATGGAAAATATAGAAACCCATATGATTGAATGGATTAATTGTTCCAATTCTGCTACCGATACTCGTGACCATAAGCGAATCTACTGCTAACCAATCAGAGTGTGGTTGCGCATTCTTGATACCATACCTCGGCTAATCCTCGTCACGACCAAAGATTAGTTTTTGACTTCGAAACGCACAACAAGATACCATTAAAATGGAAAGAATGGAAACACAGGGGTAATTAACAGTTTAATTTTCGTTCTCTCTTCCCCTTAATAACACTTTCAGGGCTTGAAATCCCGAGAAATCACATTACGGGACAATTCTAAACCCAAATACAATTATATATGTCCACTGCATTTGTGTTGCTAGCAACTCCTCACCATGTGTGACAATTAGCTACATCTTCTGGCTTGTCGCTACCTAGTCTCCGCTGCTAGTCTCGGTAGCAGGAACACGCACTTCAGTTCCGAGCACACCCACATTTCGGCAGAACCCAACATCCTGCATAGTGAAATCAAAATTTCAATATTGCACAAAAATTGGGAAAGCGGATAGGCGAAATTAAACAATGATAGAAGCAAAACACAACCGTGTGCTGGAAAATACACACTGCATACTGTCATGCTACGTGTTTGTGTGTTTCTATTCCAGCAGTTGGCGCACTATTATTTAACCTGATGTGTGATCCAAACACATTCATCGTTTCAAACAAAAGTGGCATGTAAATACATGCACCGTAAGGTTTAAAATTTAAAAAAATTCTTCTTTTTGCCCACACGTTGTATTTTATGTGTTTCGTGTTATCATCCAAATAAACAGTGATTACTTCCTTAATAAAGAGCATTAACCGGGTTTTTGGGATACAGACGGACTGTTTTGTTTAAAGAAAAACTTACATTTTTGCGTATTATCTACATAAATGTCATATGTAAAGGCTAACTACTTTCTGACCGTGATCAGAATAACAGAATATAAACAGATACTGCACAGCCGGTGGCTGCCGTATTCTCAGCAATGCTTACTGAGCTGTGAAGTAACAACAGTTCTGGAATGTGTGTCATCACGAACATACAGTTGAACCTCTGACGTCTGGAGCTAACCACTAAGGCTACCAACAGATCGGTGATCTGGAAATACGTTTGCCACAACCTGAATCAACAAACTAAAGCTTCTGCTGTATACGGATATTCTTTCTACTTCCGAGAACAGGATATAAAGGATTGCACATGGCTGTGGCTTATTGTTCACCTCACCCTTCAGCTCCCGACTTTCATGTATTATATAAACATTTATAGTATCTTCTTCCGAGTTGCCCGAATAGAAAAATGCTAAACAGTAAAATCTTAGCCATATTTCAGGTACTCTCCCGGCATATGTTTTCAAGGGATGAAGAAAATCACCAAAACCTTATCATTCACAAGAACAGAGTTTCTGCTACGGCCGTGCAAAAACGTGGAGATAAATGTGTAAATATAAACATATGGCACTAGGCATCAAACCGTATACGGTGGCACGTGTAAACGTGGAACTTGGAGAGTGGCATCAACGAATTTACTGCTGTACTCTAAGAATGAAAACGTAAACCGAGAAAAAGCATGGGTTTGAATTTGGAACTTCATTAGTTCCTGTCTGGCGGCAGAAAAGTAAGAATTAACAGAAGCCGTTCTAACGCATAAAACTGTTCTTACAGAGGCATAGCAATGGCAACGCCAACTGATTTGGCTTTCCGCTTGTATAAATAATCTCACGAATCTGCGGCAAACACCATTACCACGTCTCCCAAGTAACGAAACAACGGACTTATTGTTGTCCTTCTAAGCCCTGCCAACCTAAACTGTTTAGCGCAAAACGTTTTACAAACACAGGTCTTTCACTTGCCTTTGCTAGTCTCGCGCCATCTCAACCTGTAGTTTTGAGTGCAAAATGAATTTAAAAACGCAACTTCAACCGAACTACCTCCGAAACTAATAATGAAATTTGATGAAACTTGCTACTAAATCTCTGCAACAGATGACATGGAAATTCCTTCCGTTCGAAAAACGTAAAAATCCGAAGCTGTCCCTGTGCTTTCTTTTAAGCACCAACCGAAGAAGGCATTCTAACCTCAGCACTAGACTGAGGTGTCAGCTTCACGCCCGGGAAGAAAAAGAACCTCAGTTACCCATATGACAGTAGGATGAGTGTACCTAGGGCCAGTCTGGACGGTGCGAAGGAGAAGAAAAACTATCTCAACCTGGGATCGCAACCCGATTCCCAGGTCGTCCTCCCCATAGTACAGACATGGCAATTCCCGGTCTCCATTTCCGTTCGTATCGGTCCTATACGTCCCATATTTTGAGGCGAAGATCAAGTGTCACTTCATAGCTTCTTTCAAATGGTCAATCAGTAGGCCGAAATCTCGTTTAAATTACAACCTGATAAATAAGACAACTTGTTACAACGTGTTACAGAGCTATTTAAAATGCAAAGAAAATTATTCACAAATACCCACTGTCACTTACTGAGTTTCAAACAATCTGCGAGGAAATGACACAAAGGAAATAATAAGTTTACCATAATAAAAAAGCTCAAGTGACACACTTCTACAGCACAGGTACCCACACCCCGAACAAACGTTCCCACTCTTCTCATTTCAACCACATTTCCGAAACATTTCAGCGAACACGGAATATTTCAGATACCAGACACTTCCGTCAGGGGCTGGTTAATTGTCATACAAATAAACCACACATCCATGACAACAGTATGACAAATCTAAGCGACAAACTATCAGATATTACAACGCCTTATACGGACCGACGGACGATAATTTTGGGTGTTGGATGCAGCTTGTGTGTTGTTTTACACAACACGAAATAAATCCCCCACCCTCCCATCTTGAATGAGGAAACGATTATGGCTTGACGCTGAAACAGGCCGTATTCCACAGGTGTTTGGTCCAGACAGCGGAATTACAGTTCTGAGTAATGTTCATGCCGGCAAATTTTGTGAGTCCTGGCACCGCTATGCACACGGAACACCGTCGACAGCAATGAAGGACTGTGAATTCCTGCACGTTATTTTTACTTCAGTGTACACTTTCATTGCAGTGTAGAACGACCTAATGCGTGCCACTGCTGTTGAACATCAGTTTATAATACGCTGTTGTTTAATGTAAAAGAAACATTGTTAGTTTACTGACCGAAATTATTGGCTATATATAATAAGAAACACAAATTTCGAATGGGTAGCACTATTCTTTTGCATTCGGGAGCTTGCCGTTATCAGCGTCCATCGTTTCCCTCAGTTTCTCCGGGCAAATGGCGGGAATACACGTAGGTTCTTTCTTGACCACTACTAAGTTACAACTCTGAGATTTCAGACGCAACATATTTGAAGTTTCCAGCATTATGTACGAAGTTATAAAGATTGCTGACAGACAGCACCACTGTAGCAGCGCCCCACATTGGAGTCGGTCAATGATGGGCGGTACAAGCAACGTGCTGTGGCAGAATTCCTTGTTTCTGAGGAAGAATCAGTGAGAAAAATCCACAAATGTCTCAAACGTCTTTGCCGCACCTACAGGGTCGTAATGACTTATTTGGCACTTCCACCCTCTAAGAGGAGGTCGCTACGATATTCCGAAATGTCCGGAACTGCGTACCCAGTGACATGGCGTCATATCCCAGACGAAGGAATCTTCAGATAAAGTACAAACTATATACTGGACCAATGTAAATGTCCCTGTCGTCAGTTATGGTGCGCTGGATGTCCACAACAAACCAGGAGCAGGATGCTTCGCCAGACTTGTCAGATGGAGAGTGTGTTTCTCTGGGCTGAATGGATTAATCTCGGAGTCCTTCTCAGAAAGAAATGATTAGGGAAAGAAGCAGAAGAAGCATGTAAAATAAGGTCGACGACACCAACGGAGGTTCCCGTCAAGTCCCACAAAACAATGGAGACGTTCTCTTTCGCTCCACAGTCAGCACTAGACAAGCCCATACGACAGTGTTCACATTCCACCGCACATCGTCCGCACCAAGAAACTCACTCCTGATTCTGTCGCCGTTCCCTCATGAATGTCCGAAAAGGATGATACCATTTGCGTAATTTGCTCTGATTAGTGAAAGAACGGACTGTTAATATACGTTATAACGGATGTCCAGCGTAACGTGCAACGTAAAATAATGTTTATCTTGGATGTCCCGGTGTGTTGTATTTACTTACTTACTTCCTTAATTTACTCACTCCATGGAGCAAAGTCCTTCTTGAGAAGCTAACCAGTTCTCTTCTACTCAAGAAATTCCCCGCATTTCATGGAACCCGAAGTTAGTTACCGCACTCACAAGTGCCCGCCACCTGTCCCTATCCTGAAGCAGCTACATCCACTCAATGCCTCCACATCCAACTTCCTGAAAATCCAGCTTAATATTATCCTCCCATCTACGCCTGGGTCTTCCCAGCGGTCTCTTTCCGTCAGGTTTCCCCTGTATACGCCTCTCCTGTATATACAATATAATGTATTCATTATATATAATGTACTCACACGGAACTGTTTTTGTTACGTTCTCTTATAAAGACCATTCTTTTCCGATGGCGGTGGCTGAGCAGAACGTCTCAGCACACTTTGTTAACTGCTGTCAAATCTATTTTCTTTCACCATAAAATCTGCTACTAGAACAGAGGGATCTGAAATGAATTTGTATGAAATGATGTATGACTTCCACCTGAAATCCATCATATCTGAAGAAGGATGAAGAGCCTTAATCTGATCCTATTATCTTCACAAATTGCCATCCTCTCCCTGATGACACTATTTCCTAGTCTATACGCAATGGCTTCATCCTTGTCTCATTCTATCCCTATCTTTCTTTCGCGCGTCCTATTTTTTCAGTATTCCCTCCCTCCCTCCCTCTCTCTCTCTCTCTCTCTCTCTCTGCTGCTAGCTTAATCAAGTATTCAAGACCGTTCTAACACGATTTATTAAAACAAAACTTTATTTATAGGCGATCAGTACACAACAGCAATTTTCTATATCAACATCATGTTTCCTGATTTATGACCTGCTTCCTGCAGCTGAAAATATGTTATACCCAAGGTAATAACATGATAAGGTACAAAGGTTACTATAATGTACAACATGCTTTAAAATTCAAAATCTATGCGTTTTCCTTACACTTTCTCTTCAAGCGTTTCATATTATTCTTACAACAACCAGCGACTGCTTCCGTATGCATCATTAAACTGCTGGTGTTTGAATGGGAATGCAGTGTGTTTACTATCAGGGAGGAAATAACTTTCTAGATGAATTTCAGGAATCGGGGGGTTTAATTGTAGACATGGAAGCATAAACAAGCTTAATGCTTCAATACAGCAAGCATTTCTGTGATAAGTATCCACTTTTCTCTAAGACTTGAGGCAGCACTGCAGCTGCAAATGCGGATTATTTTTAGAACTATCTAGGGAAACGCCATTTTAGTTCACTTCTTTCGCGTACTAGGTTTTGAGAGCTTTCGTAAACTGATCCCTGAGAGGACCAACAAATGTCTTTGTTTCTGTTTGCTATGGAGAGTCTCTCCATCAATGTCTAGGTGCACGGTCCGGTCTATAATATTGTCTGTGGTTCAACCATCGTCACTGTAGGGGCTAAGAGAGCCCTCCTTGCAGCTGTCAAGTGCCGAACACAAGGGCTAATACTAGTTTTGCCATCAGCGCAGACGGTTCCTTAAAAATAAGTTCTTTGGCTTCCTCTGCATTTAGCGAAATATAAATCATGTGTAGGTTAACGAAGAACTTCATGACGTCAGACGAACCACTAACAAACTGTTTCAAACCCGTTAAAATACCCTTTATTTTAAATTAAAAGTTACATTCGACTTCATATTTAAATACACAATACACAGGACAAATAAAATACATTCCAATTGCTATCCACATTCCAGATTGATGTCTTCGGGGATGTGACGCCGTGCGATTTGGTAGCTCGTTGCCAGCGTTGCGGAGGAACCTGTCGTCTCCATCGTCAAGGTAAAAGAAGTGTTGATAACAAGATACCGGACTGTACGGTGTCATAGCCAAGACGACGGTATTGTTTATCGTCACTACCGCAGAAACCCCGCATTACAATATTTGTCACATACGAGTGTTATTAAATCGGTCTTCGTGATAAACTGTGGATCGTTTAGATGTTTGTAGGTTTTCACGACGACGGCTGCGTAACAATGAGTATAAACCAACAAAGAAGGCCATCACTTCAACTGGGGCTCCTCATTCAGTTATTCCCTCGTATCACTTAACTCTGTACTATTAACGGGAATTTTAAATAGGTAGGGAACGTGGAAGAGGACTCAACAAGGACCTAATTCTGATGAAGGTCCGATTTGCGGTTGGAAGACTTCCTGGACAGACATGTAATACAGAGGCCTCAGATATCAGTTTGCGCTGACAAGAAATTTACATTTGTGACCATAATAATAAATAATATTCAAAACCGAAGTTCACTTTTTTTCTGTCGGAGCTAACTCGAATGGTAGAATTTAATTTCAGGCACTGTAGTCCTTCAACAAACGATGTTCCATATCCAGGAACGTTGCTTTCTTTTAATAAAGTATGACATTTGTTCCACATACCAGCAGCTGGGGCGGACAGCGATCTTCACATTTCAAAACAAGACAAAAGCGCAGCGCGGGAGCGCAGGGTTGGGGTTGAGGGTGAAACTCTACAAAATTATGATCTCTGCGTACGACGACATTTGCCCATGCCTGCTGACTTTGTATGTCAGGAGACAGATACAAATAGCACACACTGAATCCATGCTGCTGACTGTCGCTCCCATGCGTTTTATGGAACCTGAAGGTCCATAATTGTGTTCATAGTACCTCTACTCTGGACCAGTTAAAACTAGACCTACACCCTTATAGCTTTTACACTTAATTCATTTTAATATTAACCTCAAATACAAAAGATTCAGCGCAGAAATTTAAATTAACTAAGTGCTTAAACGTATCAGTATGAAAATAGAATACTTCCAAGGACATCGATTTAATAATGCGTTCTGTTAATACCTAACGCAGCCTTCGTTTTAGACAGAATAAGAAGCAGGGGATGTAGTCAGAGGTGAAAAAGTTAAATTTTCCCTCTCCATGCCAAGAAGGCATATAGGAGTAGAGGTAAGGCTCCACGCATGCTTAACCTCGGCTCTAGTTGGAGGTTGGTGGTCAACAACATTCTCCGGCCGCTCTGCTCCCGGGGACCAAAAGCCGGTACCCACTGAAAAGGAGGCTGGATGGGCCCCACAGCCGGTCTGGGTGTTTTGAGAAAAAAAAATCTCTTGGCCCTGCCGGGATTCGTATACCGATCGTCCATCCTGCAAACTAGTTGCTACACCGACTACGCTAACACTATATGGATTATG
>JGI20166J26741_11773251_pt1 | contig 10345 bp, 6 predicted proteins | sample TergutCu122P5_FD_26741 | JGI IMG/M metagenome (IMG submission 26741) | reverse complement strand
AAGAGAAGAGAAGAGAGAGGAGGAGAGAGGAGAAGAGAAGAGAAGAGAGGAGAAGAGAGGAGAAGAGGAGAAGAGAAGAGAAGAGAAGAGAAGAGAAGAGAGGAGAAGAGAGGAGAGGAGAGGAGAGGAGAAGAGAGGAGAAGAGAGGAGAAGAGAGGAGAAGAGAGGAGAGGAGAAGAGAAGATAAGAGAAGATAAGATAAGATAAGATAAGATAAGATAAGAGAAGAGAAGAGAAGAGAAGAGAAGAGAAGAGAAGAGAAGAGAAGAGAAGAGAAAACGCATTACGTGAAGACCACGCCCAACAGTCCATCAGTCCGTCCGCTTGTCTGCTTGCCAGGGATCCAACGTCAGCGACTAAATCGTTTGGTGGATTTTCATAAAATTCGGCACAGAGATCCTTCACAACCAGGTGTGCAGTAAGCGTGAGTTTCGTTAAATTTGGTTGGGTAATATTCATACATTCCTTAAAAGATTAAACGAATTTCTACCCGTAGTTTTCACATTTTTTGGCAGACTGGGGTGAAATTCCGTGCAAAATAAAGGTTAAAGCAATCTATAGACCTGGACAGGCTGAGTGTTCCAGTGGTTTGAGGTTCCCAGATTTCAAGAAAATCAGCACATGAAGGTAGTAAGGCTATCAGCCTTACGCACTGGCCGCCTTTACCTCCCAGGAAATATTCCTGGTACTCATTTCTGTCAGAGGCTGAGTCAACCCCACGGTCGTAGTGCGGTCGGAAGGATTCTGTCAAAGAAAAATTCCAATAACACTATCGGAAATCGAACCCGCGACCTTCCGGCTCGTCGAACAGGGCCTCAACCGACTGCGCCACCGCGTACCCCTTCCGTGTAGAATACATCCACATAATGCCGTTGAGCACTTGAGTTTCGTTGAAACCGGTGCAGTGAAAGATATTCTTTATTCAGCGGCTTGTATACAGTTGCTCGTATTTTCTACGTTCTTCGTCCGATTTCTATAAAATTCGGTAGGCCTATAGGGTTATCCACAAATATTTATCGCGAGATTCTGAGTTTCGTAAAAATCTGCGCAATGTCCCCTTTCAACGGCGTAAATAAATTTCCAGCCATTCATTCCACGTAAGTTGTTTGATATGGGCGAAATTGGATCTACCAGATCCGCACATAATGCTGACGGGCATTTGCAAGTTTCGTGAATATATGAACCTGGAAGGCAGTCCTTACGTAACGGGCGTCAATCGAATCCCACTTACGAGTGTACCGCGAGAGGGTATGGCATTTTGAAAGTTAAGAGAGCCTTAATAAAGCCTATGTACTACGTCATGGAGTCAACCAATTGCAACCTTCGTTTGTTTACATGCCGATGCACGACACACTTCCTAAAAAGCAAAACAGATTTGAAATTCATGAATATACCGATACTTTAGTCACTCTCGTCTAAATAATGCAGATTTGTTCTTGATTCTAAAATCTTGATATGTGTCTGAAAAATTATTCATAGATGCAGACAGTTTCATACCGATCAAACGTCTAAGATGCTCTCCACTGCTTTCCCTATTCCTTTATTACTTGCATTACAGAGCAGTGTCCTTGCAAGATTTCGTCCTAGAATATTCGTTACATTTTCGTGACAAAAGTGGCGGTAGGAGGATTAGCAATATTTGTCACGGTAAGCAAAACACTACAAACTTTTAAATATAAATTTTAATTCAAGGAAAAGAGTAGAGTACATTAATTACCACATTACGAAACGCGAAAACAAGTACTCCAGTATATATACACCAGAGTAAGCTAGTCATTATGTCTGTCTATCCATCCATCCGTCCGTCCTTCCGTCCGTCTATCTATCTATCTATCTATCTATCTATCTATCTATCTATCTATCTATCTATCTATCTATCTATAATCTATCTATCACATATCTATCAATCTACCTACCTATCTACCTACCTACCTGTCTGTCTGTCTGTCTGCCTATCTGCCTGTCTGTTAAGTAGACATACGTCTACTTAACCTCTTGCTTCGCTTGTTAAAATGTCTAAACACACATCGTAAAAAGTTATACAATTCTTTTGCAAGACACAAAGGTCTTATTTGAGACAATTCCGGCAGCAAGTGTATTCAGTAATGCCTAGTGCAAACCTTCTGTGAAACAAAACACGTCTGTTTTGCTACACAGTGCACACACAGGTTACACTAATGCATAATACTAATATACGTGCAGTCCAGTCAGCACAGCAACTCATATTAGGACCTGGACTAGCCAGTTGCCGCAAAGCAAAAACAAGCGTAAGTTCCCAGTGCACTGAACTGCAGCCGCTCATAACAGTACATAACAGTTGTGAATAATGGGATATCATATTCACACCCCGTGAATGCAGAAGTACTGCTCGTTTCAAACTACTGACGTTGTTTATCTACATTATGTCCAAACCACACTCGTTTCGTTTTGGTATAGTTACAACACCACCCTTGGACCAAGATAGTTACAGTAATGCCACAGAAAGAAAAGTTGACATTTTTGTCAGTGACGAAATCAGTCACGCAGCTCACCGCATTAAAGCCGATCCAAGGTCTGAATAAAGTGTTCTCTGACTCTGGCCGTCGTCTATGTCAAAAAAAAAGAATCTTTTCGAAAACTGGATCTACTTCTGTCTTCAGGTGAAAGGGTAGGAAGGCACCTACAGCGCTGCGGTCCACAGAAACAAGAGTTCTCAGTCACTGGGTCCAGTAACTGAGAACAGCTTTCTCGTTCGGACCCAAACGAGGTCCAGTGATGGTAGCTCTTTCCTTCGGACCTAACTGTAGTCCAGTGACAGAGCAGCAATGGGCCCAGTGACTGAGCGCAGCTCTTTCTACCGGACCCAACTCAGTGTTTCCCCACCATTTCACCTGCCGAAGGTAGCAGATTCATTTTCCGAAATACTGTGTTATCTTCTGAACCTTATTTTGCCGCATCCTCACTTACACTCGTTACCACCACAAACAGCCACGTGCTTGCAAGGCAGTATTCCTGTGACTCACATTAAACTGTACTGAGATGATAAAATTATTTATTCTTTTAAGTGCATGTACTTCTAATGCATGAAAGGCAGGCTACTTTTCTCTTCGTAGATTCCATCCAGAGTGGATACATCATTCATTCATTCTTCTGTAGTCTGTCATATGATAGGGCGTGTTCTTTAAAATACTCTTTCGTAGAATAGGTCCACGAAGTCTTAAAATTCCAGTATAGGATAATGAGGTTTTAATTATGTCATGTATTTGGAATAAAACGACATTCTGTATTAGTAAACGGGGAATACCAATGTTAAACAAGGCGAGTACTTACATTCCCGAGGCTGAGAGCAACATGCAGTCTACTGTATAAGAGATCTGGCTCACCTGAAACAAAAAGCAAATATGTTCTGTTGACACGATTGGAGAAATGCCATCAATCAGAGAAATCCAGCAGTCTGTAATTTCGATACACAGTTTGTGCCTTCACATAATTATGCAGCGGTACGCATTGTCTGCCTGCACATCTGCATAGGCGTAGCTGCGTGCATAATCTTGTTACAAATGCGGTGAGTGGCCAGCGTAATTGCATCGTGAACATGTGCGTACAGGCATTATGAATAAGATACGTGGGTACACATGGTTCGGTTGCGATACTGAAAAATTTCACCCTTATAACCAACAAAATGTAATAAACCGCAGAAGACACAGTGAAAGCAATGAATGTGCAATTCGTGTTGCAGTTGTTGAGTGCGCTGTCAGTACATTTAGTAAAGATCATAGAGTCTTATCTCTATTCAGTTACCGCAATACGACCACTGACGGTGTCGCAAAAGTGACCACAAATACAGATCAGTAAACCATAAAACCATGAAAATTCAACAGCGTGTACATGCGGATATTAGCAAGTTCCGTTTCGACCGGATCAGGTCACCATCGTTAGACACACGTAGCTATAGAAGTTCAAATGTTACATTACATTTTGCAAACAACTACACTCACATAACTTACGAACTGTCTTATGGCATTCAATTCCTTGCATTAATTGGCAACCTATAAAATCCAACAAATACACACTATTGCAATATATAAGTTATAATTCAAACATTCAAACTCCGAAATGTTTCGATGTTGAAGGACCATTTTCAGGCAGAAATAAACATCGACTGTACATATCAGAATCATGCGTTATCTCACTGAAAATGATCCCTGACGGCTCGAAACATGGTGGAGTTTTAACGACTTAATTACAAATTATATATGGCAGTAGTGTGCATTTTCTGGACTTCGTATCATAGAACTTACAACAATTTCAACATTCCGATTTATTAGCTCGCTAACTCGCAGTATATCCAGAGCACACAGAAACTCAAAAAATGTTAAAGTTTTGATACAACTCTAACAAAAAGAAAAGGTACTTAGCTTCCAAGCGTTCACATCACGACTTTCCTTAAAGAAATCTAACACAAATGCAGCAATTTAGGTTCCACTTTATTAGATGAATAAATAATCCCTATTTAGCACACTTACTGCTACACGAAGTACTTGCTGCAACATTAAAAATTCTGTATTTTGCCCACACAGCAAATTTGTTCTGCTTATTATTCTCTGAACGAGAAGTGATTATTTCCCTCAACAGCAATAACTGGTTGGCCTTTGTACTGAAGATGAACTGTGTTTTAAACTGTCGTAAGAGCAAGATTTGTTGTAAGGCAGTGAACGCGCCGTAATAGCCTAGTTCAGCTAGATGTACTTTTTCTGTCTTATCAATTTTCTTACTCGTTTCTATCACATTCTTGTCTGCAGTAAAGGGATCCGCCCGAAACCTATCGTAATGTTGCACCATTTTTTGTCATATACACGTCGTAATAAGCAGGGTATCGAATTAGTCTGTTCATTTATTTCATAATCGAATAGGTCTAAATTATGTACTCAACTCAGCGTACCAACATTATGTTCAACTGTTGAAATGTAAGCATACCAACCTTCCCTGTTTGTTTTCAAGATTTTTTCTGTTCTGATTTTTTTTTTGTTTTGTTTTATTCTATTTCATTTAACACAGATATGCCTTGTAGGTATAACCTACATGCATTCTTCCTTTCTCTTGTAACTACTACTAGTTCTTTTTCCCATGTTTTAAAGCATGTTTTTACTCCTCTTCTAGCCTTTTTACACATAACTCCAGCAGTTGCTGTTTCTACTAGCCACTACGCTTTACACAGTTGACATTATTCCGCCCTCTAAATAATCATCCACTATTTCCTAAGAGTTTATAATGGTCTGACAATCTTCTTTTGGCAGGTGTACTTGTGAGAATGCTGCTCTTTACTTAAACACGTTTTTTTCCCAATGTCTTATCCACAAAATTTCTTCGTCTAACTTAAAAATAAAATAATACAGCAGGTAGACATATATCAGTATACTCGTACATCTCGCATTATCTACAGCATATTTTATGGTCTCGGTTACAAACACATATGTTGCGTATACTACGTATCATGTAGTGAGTGCCTAGTTATCCACGTATATTAATTAACCGTGTTATGCCGGAAGATATAATTAGTTACTTTCAAGTTATTAATACTACACAATCCTAAAAGGGTTCTGTACGATTTGAGCTTCTGAAGACGGTAACCATGCACATTATTGTCATCCAGGACACATCCCCGACTACTCTGGTACATTGTTGTTAAGGTTCCTAAGATCCTGCTGCCTTCACCTTCTGAACATAGACGGAGGCAGTCCAGATAACAACAATCTAAGAAGGCTTTGCCATTATAAGGGTCACACACACACACATGGCCTAGCGCCCAATGCTATCACGAACGGCTGGTATCTAACCGACAGGAGCTAATGACCTTATTGTTTCTGTGTCTAATTCAGGAAGGAAGAGGTTGGGAAATCTCTAGGAAACGAACCACTTGAAAGACTTCGATGTAGACATGCGAATTATATTAAAATGGTCATTAAAGGAAGCAATATGAACAGATGTACAGGACGTAACTGACTCAGGAAGGGTCCCACGAAGTCTTTCGTGAATACACTAACAATCCTTCGGATATGCGGAAGGCTTAAATTTGTTAACAAGCTGCATACCTATGACTTGTATGCCAATAAAGACGATTACTTCAAGGCGATACTCTCTGCGTCCATCACCGGGGACTGATGTGATACGTGACACAACTGGCCAACACAGACTCTATTCGTGCACTGAACAGAAGCTCCCGACTGCCACAGTGTATGTAGCATACAAAGTTCCTTTGCACTACATTTGATTTCTGCAAGCCTGCAGTCGGTTAGTGCACTTGCAGGTACATTGCGCAGTGAAGCAGCAGGTCGAGACCAATTTTTAAGACAACATCAAGTAAAGAGATCAACGCCGAGCCGCTTGAAATGAACCGGTAGCGGCATCTCCTTCAATGTCAACAGGACAGAGAAGCCGCCAGTGAGGAGTGATACATGGAGTTGCGTATCTTACGTCGCCGACGCACGCGCAACGAATGCCACGCAGTTTCTTCTTTCGTACGTCTCCACATACCGAAATAAAATCATGTGTTGCTTGCTTCTTGTGTAAATACTTGAAATGTGGCAATAACAGAAGTTATTGGTATCGGAAGACGCCTTCCCTCATAAGGGTTTATGCACCTGATGAAAAGCGATCAGCGGGGAGTAGCGACTTAAAGTACTTGACCGCTAATGAAACCTTCACGACGCATAAAAATTTTACTCATTAATGGTTTAATGAATCTTCAATTCATCGAAACAGTGACCTTGAGATATAACGGACTCCGTAGCTACAAACGACAGGAACATTCCACGAGATCCAAATTCAGTACAAGACAGTCTCCGTTTCCCTTAGCTCACAGACTACAGCGCAAGACACAGTCGTCTCTACTCCACGTGGCGTGTGTCCACTGCTGCACAATTTCTCTTGACCGTCCCCCGCAAAATGTTGCGGGAGGTAACCAATACTCGCCAATCCCAGTGGCCGCGCATTCTAACGCGTAGGTCTGTAGCCGCTCGCTTGTTGGGATTGTGGGTCTGAATCCCACCGGGGGCAAGGGTTTCTTGTCTCTTGTGAGTGTTGTATGTTGTCGGGTAGAGGTGTCTCAGCGACGGGCTGATCACACGTCCAGAGGAATCCTACGAGTGTGATCGTGAAGCTTCGACAATGAAGAGGCCCTGGCCCACTAGAGGCAGTTGCACCAAGCAGGAGGTGGGGGGGGGGCAATGTTTTGCCATCATCAATGAATCTGTAAGTCTTGATATTTAACTATATAATCGTAGCAATTATCGGTGTCGTTAAATAACTCTAAGGCACTTATTCTCTAAATCGGAACACAATAAGTGAAATCCTGTGCGTGTGCATAGACTACGTACAACCTACAAAAAGTTTACATTCTACACAGTTATATCCTTTCTCCTTACCTACATTTATTCACAGTTGGAATTTACGTATTTGGAGCCAGTTGTACAGCTTACACAATCGTTCTACATTATTACGTTCCTCCTGATCTGGTACATTTTCAGTTGCTCTTCCGACATTTTTGTACGTACCAATTTCTGGCCAACAATCTCCATTCCTACATGTACGAGTAATTACGCGACCAACAGGATGGCCAATATTTGAACCAGACAAACTCCTGAAATTAAGCCCGAAATATCTGGCGTATCTTGACAGTCTTGGCCTTACGGATGTGCAGTATGTCACGTCAGCGTAATTCTCTGCCATGTTACAAACCGGTCTAACAAACTATCGAGTGGACGTGGTTTATAAGACAGAAACGACACTCTGGGAGAAACAGAACTGACAGACGTAAAGAGGGCAATGAAGTGGACATAATATTTTTCTTGCTTCTGTACCGGGTTATGGCGCTACTTCTTGGATTGAGCAAGAGCACGTTGAACATGTTGGGACATTTCTGTTGTGGTATGCTAATAGGTTTGCAAGGTAGCATGTTGATAAGGGCTGCGTGGGCCATAAAACTGAACAGGCTTAGAGTGAAGACTGCTTGTTACTGAATCTCAAGAAATTTGCGAACAGGTTATCGGTAAACTCGAAAGAATTCGCGTGGTAGTGATAACTATGTCTTGTAATACTAAATTTATGCGACAATCTATAGTCTTAGTCGAAGTAATACCTACTCTGACTGACACTATTGTATGCAGCTCCTGATTAGATCAGACAGTATCAGGTCTCCTTAATCATCTATGCGCTGCAGTGAACGTAAAAATCCGCGAAAAGTAAAACCGTCTAAAATAGAATCAGGACAGATGGTCGATCGTCTTTTTTTAAATACTTCTTTATTATGGAAAATATAGGGAGAAAACTCACGTAATATTAACTCCAATATTCAAAACCCTAATAGAGCTATAGAAAATTTAACGGAAAATGGCCCATTTTAATTTCCTGTTTTATGTTCTTACACGTAGACTGTAATTTTGTTTCGAACCGAGTTTCGTGGAATTTCCTGACAAAATTCTGCACTCAACACACGCCATTGGCTGTACGTACACTCACACATAATACTGCAAAACGTACACCCAGGCGAACACGCACACACCACGGATACACGCCAGCGCACATCCACTTACAAGTACACGAGTAGGCAACGGAAGATCTGCGCCCAGTTTTCCGTACATTCATAAATCTGCATCCGCATGCACCTACATACGTGCATTCATACGTTAGGCAGTCACATATGCATAAACTACGTCCTGTCTCAGTACTGCAGGCGAATGCTGGCGTATAATGGGAGTAAAGAATTCGGTACTGGTGCGGACGCTGGTGACTCGCCTTCACTGCTGAATTAGACGGTATATGCACGATTCGCTGAAACCCGTCCGGTATTGCTTTGGCACGTTCAAGTGTTGGACTATGCCATCCATATACTGTCATCGAACCATCTGAATGCCGTGTGCGTAAGTTACCAACAAGAATTCATCGTGACACATGCATGCAGAAAGACAAGACGGGGCGAACACAAGTCGAATGAAAACAAAGGGCAGGGCAGAAACAGAAAGGGTCGACGCGTGTTCACTACCCACGATATGTTCCCTCAGCGTACGAATCAACGTCAACGGTCCTTAGCATCAGGTCAAAAGAACGACGAACTACATGGACCAAATGTAGGGTGCGGTCAAGTAGAATATATTCATCAACCATCATCTGAGTTCAGTTCAAAGAAGTCGCAACTATAAAACGGGAGGGGGGAGGGGGAAGTGGGGGGGATCGCCCGAAGCGTTTTGCAGTGATTTAATCATTATTGCACTGTATCACCTTGTGCAAACCCGCCGGGTTGCATCGCGTTTACGAGAGTAGAAGCAGCCACGTGAGAACAAATAATGATTTCCTAAGGAAAATTCAGCTATCGTGCTATTATCAAGTAAACATAAAAATGACTCTTTAATCACGATCCCCAAACTAGCACATTAGACTTCTTACAACAATATTTTCGGGCGTTTCGGCCACACCCAATGTCTATTGCCCTTATTATTTAACTATTTTTGAACTGCATGGTTTCACACCGTCTTTGTCTTAGAAATTCACAGAGCTTCGTTCCACCTGACCCCCAGCCACTACACTCCACTATGATTAAACCTAGTGGAAGTGACGATTGAGTTTCAATAACAAAGAACTTCAATGAAACAAGCCTGCCAACCTGTACTCCGTAACGCAGCAAACAGACTTCACAGACATAACATACACCATGGTACACGCATATATGTATTTTATTTACGACCGTAACAAAGGTATGGCAGTCCCTACGCCGATTTTCACAACATTAAAAAATACTCAAGAGCATTATATTCGTATCTCTTATACTGAATTTTACTCGAATCGGGCATTAAATATTGAAACTACGAACCGAAACTCATTTGACAAAACATTATAAATTTCCGTCTGACACAACAATTTTATTATATGCTATTTAATAATGTATGCTACATGTTTCGGTCATATTTGACCATATTCAAGTACTAATATACATTAGATATTACATAATTAGATAAACAGATAAAGACAATGTAAATACATGTCTAAAGATCTTCAAATATAACCGCAACATGTGGCATACATTTGGGCTGACAACTTTACCAACTTCACGTGCCGCTTGTTATGAAATTTGTAAGCCTCGACCTCCTGGAACTCTCAGAGCCTGTCCAGGCCTTGAACAGGGATTGCTTCTATAATAAAACAGTTATGGCCAACGAAAATTTATAATTCATAGTCAGTTAATTATAACATAACGGGATGAATTCTATGTGGAAATATGTGGAAATAAAATGCCAACTAGATGCAACACAGGTTTTTATTGCAGATCTTATTGCTTGCTCAACATGTTTCGGGCACCACTATGCCCATCATC
>JGI20166J26741_11773140_pt1 | contig 10346 bp, 6 predicted proteins | sample TergutCu122P5_FD_26741 | JGI IMG/M metagenome (IMG submission 26741) | reverse complement strand
TTTTTTCTCTTCAAAATGCCGTTTATTTCATAATGCTACCTTTTTTGGTTCCTGTATTATTCAAATTTTAAATACAGGATGTGCTAAAATTTAAAAGGAAATCCCGGCGTCAAAAGTTTAAAGATGATGAGTCTTCAAATTCACAACAGATTTTTTTTTAAGTAAATGCCTTACTAAGAAAGAGCACATGTTTTTATATCACAAATAATTTTTTTTTAAATCGGATGAAGCTGATAAAATAATATATGCTTTGTTAATGGATGCCATCCCGTAGGTCTTGTAAATTCTAAATTATATATTTTGTATGATATTTTCACACTACAAAAACAACGAATGTAAGAAAGGGCCCCTTAGATTTTTATTTCATTTTCCTCTATATGTGCTTGTGTTGACATGCCTGAAAATGGCCTAAGTACAGGCCGAAACGTGTAGCATACATGCAAGGGCAGTTTAAACTGATTAAATAAATTCGTTTTGTGTTAAAGTGAAAAAAAAAAGCGGTTTGTTTAAACTGTGCTTTGGCCTCCAGGTAGCCCCATAAGGAAACATCTGCAGCAGAAAGATCGGGTGATCGGGCAGGCCACTTAATAAGAAACTTCATTGCGAGCGATGAGTCACTGTGACGACACAACCACATCACTGGGTCACGGTCACGGTTCATGCGGATTACTCACTGATTTATTCGACGTGGAGCAATGATCGGTTCAAGAGTGGACAGTGACTGGGCAGTTAGTTTGATACGGTTCATCCCATTAAGTTTGTGCATACAGACACCAACATTTAGCCGCCTAACACAAAACTTGTGCATTTAAAACCACAGTCACCTACATGTTACAGCTGTGTTAAGCCACAAAAGACTTGACAAAAAAAAAAGACTTACGTTTCAAGTTGTACCTTTTCTTTTTACATTTCTGCCCGCAGTCTGGGTACAGCTTAACCTTTTAAATACTAAACGTGTCTGTTTTATATAAGGACTCAGTGCGTACCGCGCTGTAAACACTCTCCACCTCGGTTACACAAACCCAATCTGCTAATGTTGTGTAAGGCAAAAGTCCCTGTTTCTTGTGAGATCCGTACAAAACACATAAACGCAATGTGAGTACCACGTAGAATTTTTTTAATGTTAATCCTGGTGGTACGTAAAGCAATCGCGAGGTTTTAAAAGGTTAACATAGCCGAAACATGTAGATCTATATCGATTTTTAATAAAAGGGCGTTGTGTTTGACGCCTAGGTGCCAGGAAGGTGGTACAGCAGCACCACCCGCGGATTTTGACATTTTCTAACTTATGAAATTAAAAAATCTGCAAAAAACAAAGAACTACATTTCGTGCAATTTCTACAGTTTTTGTCTAAAGATTAAGTAAGGATTTTAAGTGTCAGCTAAGTACGTGGTGGCACAGTTTGTTGGGGTGCTGTGCTACATGCTCGTAGGGTGCAGGTTCGAGTCCCAATGGGATCATTGAGATTTTTTCGTTGACTTCATCCTTTCCTGGCGGGTAAAGGCGGCCGGTACGTAGGGCTGACACTTTCATGTGCCGATTGTCTAGAAATTCTGGGAGCCTCAAACTTCTGGAGCATTAACGGGCTGTCCAGGTCTGTAAATGGATAGCATTTCCTTTACTGTATTACTGTTTTTTTTTCAGCATTGATCATGATACAGTCTAGTCACTCTACATGTACCGGTGGATATAGAGTTGTTTATCGAGAAAAGCTAGATTACGACAACGCTCCTTGTTTGTCGAATACTGGCTTCATCGCTGGCTGGATTTTTCTGCAGCAGATTTTCCTCTTGTGGGGCTATCGGAAGGCGGAAGCTTATGAAACACGTCCTGCCAACATCCCTGACTTAAAACAGGAAATCGACTGTGCAATGAAACAACCCCTTAAAACATTTGCTGCAACGAATAATGTCGTCAGCCTGGTCAAATGCGAAAGGGCAGACATGGCGAAGGATTTCACGTGACAAACGTCACTTTGAAACGATGATGGTTACAGACAATGCTCCAACGAGTTATAAATGTGTATACATATCTGTTAATAAATTGCACCTTCTCTCTCTTTCTCTCTCTCTACAGGCTGGAATGACCAGAGTTAAAATTCCGGTCGGAGATTTTCCTCTTCTCCAAAAGACCTTACTGGCTCTGGACCTCAGCCAACCTTCTATTCAGTGGCTACCTGGATTCATTCCCGGCTGTAAGGCGGCCATGGCGTGACGTTGACCACTCACCTCCACCTAGTGCTGAGGTTAAGAATGAGAGGAGCTATACCTCTACTTCCCCCCCCCCTCTCTGTGATTTCATGGCATGTACACAACTTTGCCATTTTATCTTACAATATTTATTTCACCTTAGACGCCACTGAATATTTCTGCCCACTCTGCATTTGCAATCCCAGGTCTAAAATGACAGTGAAAATTCAGCTTGACGCTCCGGTCTTTTTGACTACCCTAGCATTTAACCACAAGGTGGGAGAATGATGGGCACGAGAGCCAGTCTGCGTATGGCATTGCACGAATTTGTATGAAGCCGATAAAAATGGCATCTCAAAGCGTGTAAGTGCAATTACTTAATACAGGGTAATTATTTTATCTAAAACATATCATTTACTTCCCGCCGCTAATCCAGCACATTCTGGACGGTCAGGTGAGTTAACACGATAGGCGAGCCAACAGGAAACGAACGACATATGTCACATAGAATAATGACCCTGTATTTGTACATTTGGCATACTTGGTGGAATGGCTATGAAGCCACCATCAGAAGGGAAACATAGTAGCAGTTACTGAGTCAATGTAGTGTTGTTAGGTATAGCCAAGGTAACATAAGTAATGCACTTCTTTTTAAATAACCAACCAGACGCACTAATTATCCAAATTTATTCCGTTATAAAACTGTACATGTTTCGGGCATCTTCTCTGCCCATCATCAGGAGTTTTCTACTGTACATTCGGCACTGGTGAGTTTCATGCAGGTTTATGATGACCGTTTCCAAGCAGAGTCAGGATGGAACATCCTGACTCTGCTTGGAAACGGTCATCATAAACCTGCATGAAACTTACCAGTGCCGAATGCACAGTAGAAAACTCCTGATGATGGGGATAGAAGATGCCCGAAACATGTACAGTTTTATAATGGAATAAATTTGTATAGTTAGTGCATCTGGTTGGTTATGTAAAAAGAAGTCTATTACGATGCACGGTAACATGGATATAAAAATAAATACATAAATAAATAAATACACTTATTCATTTACTTATATCTTTATTTATAACATTTCTCCTAAACACGTTATCACAGTCACTTCGAAAAGAATCAAACATTTATCTTTTTTTGTATGCAGTTATTGTAAGAGTGGATGAGCCTATGGTGCTGGTGGGAGGGACAACCATACTTTTCCCACTGACATTTAAATAACACAATGATCTCTCCAACCTCTCTTTCAGTCTGTCAAAAAATCACACAAACACACACACATTCTCTCTCTCACTTTCTAAAAGAATTATATATCCTCCCTTCTCTGGTCTCCTTCTCATCACTGTTATGTGTAAGTTTATATTCACTGCAAACATCAGCTTGACTTTAACCAATATGCGGTTCATAGCATATTCTTAACACATGGACAACCATAACCTCACTTATTACTGATTTATGTATGCTCTACTACAGTGCTTCCCAGCCTTTTACATCTTGTTCCATTTGTTATCTTTTTTAGAAAAGACCACAGGCCACAATCTCGCCACAATAAAAAAAAAACAAAGCTTATGATTTTCCTAGAAGAATATTTTTACACTTATATACATTTCAATATGAGTTTTTCCATTTTGTAGATCTTATGGTCCCACCCAGTCGACAGTCAAGTATCATCAGTGGTACGCACCCCATTGGTTGAGAAGCACTGCTCTACTACACATAAATATATCGTTATACATTTTGTCTCTATGTGTCAGAGAACTGATTTATTCCTGTACATTTTAGGGCATATGTTTTGCACTAATTTTAGGTTACCTCAGATGATTAGCACACATTAATCTATGAACAAAACCATTTATACTTGAGTCTAAACCAGACTACGGTTATAAACATTTAGTGACTTCACCTTCCTTTATATCATGGTTTCTAATATATTTCCTACCATTAATTCTGACTAGGGATGGGTTATATGACTATGTACAGAAATATTAATTCCTCTGTAATATACACATTTACACTTGTTTGTGTAAGCTGGAGTCTTTATAATGAGTAATATTAGAAAGTGACCTTTGCACCGACAAATTATGCAAATAATGGATATAATGTCCCCACATCTTCAGCACTCTGCATTGTTAATCTACCTATAAAAATATGAATGATATAGTACCAAAAATGTTTGTGAGTTATTGATTTCGAGCACTAATGAACCTTACAAAAATAACTCACATACAAAACTCACATTCTCCTCAACATAGGCAGGTCAACTTCAGGTTGAAAATATTCTTAACTTTAAATCAATAATCTAATTAGTTATTTGTAACATATAAAATTACACGTTGCAGGAAAGATCATCAAAGAGGATTACTGAATGCTTTTAATATGACATTCTTTCCAGTCTGCATGACAGACCAGTTGATCAGACTCTCCTAAAGGGTGCAATATTTGGTTACATCAGTCATTGTACATATGCTATTGTAAAGATTTTTATACATGTAGTGATGCAATATGAACATTTTACTTCCAGCATATCACACCGGAAAATAAAACAGTTATTAATCACATTACATTCACACTGCACCTATCTTTCGTAACAAAAAAATAATCCTTACAAAATGAAACCCACCTTCACAATATTCATGGTCTAGTCAGCGGTCCCAGAACTATGCTCCAAGTACAACAACTCTGTGAAAGATTCTCAGGAGGGCTACAGAAGCATTTTCTAAAGATGAATGTCATCTATACACAATTTCTGAGTAAGTTATGTTATGCCATTAACAGTAATGGGAAGTTGCTTTAACCACAAAATATCATGTCACTAGTAAAACACATTTACAGAAACCAGTTTAGATTAATGTTTCCAAACAAAAAACGTTAAAAAAAAATTACTGGCACAGTTCACTAAACAAATAAGTCACAGTAAACTTCACCTGAAATCAATGAAAAAAATTTAATTATACGTAATTGTGCTCAATCAGAGTTTTGATATTAAATTAACACACATGCATGCCACCACACACATTAAATTTGTAACACAACATACACATCCTACTTGTCTGGGGATCCACTGGATTTGTTTCAAAACCAGAAGGACTCTCCAGCAAAAGGTTTGGGAAACTGCGCTCTACGGTATGATCACCATTCTAATAAAATCACAACTAATTCTTTACATGTACAATTTAAAAGTTAGTATCGGTAATTGGTGATGTGACCACCAAGTCGTGGATGTAGAGTTCTCAGCAGTCCCACCAGCACCACAGTCCCTACCTATGTATGTAATTAACCTGCTAATGTTTATATACCAGGGTTTCTCAGATATAGCAAAGGCATACTCTTTGTTCCAGTTGAAGAAGCAGGGACTCATACCCCAGCAATAATAGAAGTATTAAGTTACAGTTTCAGTACCAGTCAAGAATATATAATAATAATAATCATCATAATAATAATATAATACCCTATTTACATGAATGATATATGTACCCTGCTAGGTTGAGTCACGCTGCTGAAAAATGTTGCCACATTTGTAGGGGCATCCCCGGGTCAAGCAAGCAGCATGTAAAAATAAAACATAGGCACTGGAAACGAACTTACAAGCACAGACAGTACCACAGGGAAGAACTGTATGATTTTATTGTAATCATATAAACAGTAATATGGACTGAACAAGCCTCATGTACTAACAGGAATTGTTTACCATTCTGACAACCTGTGTTGTTAGTTATGGCTTTGACGTAATATCTTTAAAAATGTAACTCTTATTGGAAGTTATTATTCGAAATAAATTCTTTCACTAGGATCCCACAAACTAGAAACCTTTCAGTTTCCTTGTCTAACAAATTACATGAATATTACAGAACTGTACATTCTGTTTGCTGTACCACCAGAGCCTTGCCCATTTTACTAACATGGTTACTGACAGTACAGGTAGGGATTAGTCTGGTCCATCTTGGAGCCCCTACATGACTGGTTAAGGCAACACGCAGCACACTATAAGGAATGTCATTTTCAATCATCTGTTTCCGTCACATTCTTCCGCATATCATAATATAAAAGCCACTCATCCATTTATTACAATATTTTTGGTACTTGATAAATGGTTGAAGCGTATAGTAACATCCTTTTTTGGTTGACATACCTGGCTACATTTGTTATATCTTGGTCATTATACATAGTATACATTGGGGCAAACTAGTATTATATTATATACTTGGACACTCACTCTCACTCTATTCCTAACAAGGAGAATAAAGAATAAAAGAGATTCATCAGGAACTATTAGCACATTTGCTGTTTCTTCTTACTTGTTGCTGTCAAAAAAGTTTCTTTATTCAGTTCTTCATACTCTGTTAATAACTTGAACATCACATACACTGACATTAGAGGTACTAACAAGAGAATGGCTTGGTAGGGGTCCTTAGTTTTGTACAGGGCCTACCCGCAATATTTGTATATGTGTGTGTGTATATATATATATTTCCATAATATCGAAATATACACAATTAGTAGTATTATCTATATACCATATGATCATAGTTTGTATACAGTGAAAGCTCTGGTAATACAATACAAGTAACACGCACTCACATGTCACATTGTTCAACAAACTCCAATTTACGCAAGAAGAACTGCACGACGAACAAAATGGCGCTAAATGATCATTTCAGAAACTTCTTCAACTTACACAGATAAATCCAGAACTTTAAAGTTAACAGATGGAAAATAATTAAATTTATGTGACACAGAAAACTACGAAAAAGACTAAATAATGGAAATAAATACTGAAATTCAAACATAATATTGAAGACAGAAACTCCACATACACATGAAACAGTTTCAAGTTCCAAATATACAATCTGATAAGAAGAGAACCATCATCCATTTTTAAGGACATTTACCCAGAGATGGGTGTAAGAAAAATTGTTCCTGGCATGTTAACTCTTTGGCAGCAATCCAGCACTGATATATTTAAAGCCAAAAAGAGCTAACCACATTCTCCTCTGCATAACAGTAAGGACTGTACATATGAAGGTGATGATAATTGAAAGATCATGATCCTGTATGAATATAGCAGGTAACATGACATACCCTGCTTCATATACATAGATCTTCTAAAAGCACTCTGATATCAGACTAATGTTGTCTACAACAAAATCGTTAACCTAACATAGTGACCTTCTGGAATTGTGTTCCCTCCAATGCACATGTTTCCAGGTGTGTAGGTAGACATTTTGGCAACCAGGGCAGGCAAGCACCCAATACAAAAATTATTAACTTTAAATAATTACTATCATTTAGTGAATTTTTCCTTTTATGTGGTTCAATAACTAAAAACTTGTTGAGAGAAGAAAATCTTTTTTTTTTAGTTAAACTATTCATTTTGCTGCCCATTTTGTCACCTCTTAGACTCTCACACCTTGGGAAGCTGTACCCCATGCACCTGCATGTTTCTGCCTTAAAAATAATCTGAGTGCACCGGTACACATTGTGTCTATGTTTCAAGATACTACCAAAGTATCAGTCCTTTTATGACAAATGTTAATAATCCATCAAATCAATCCAGAGTTTTTAAAGACCTATTTCCGATGAGGTACTGGGTCTGGTGTGTGAGCAGTAGTGATGTTTGATGGATGCTGTTTTATTTTGTCACATCAGAGTTAGCACAAAGATCCATCAGATTCAAGCTGGGTATTTACTTTACATGATGATTATTTCCATTATCAGGTCCTGATACTAAAATTAATGTCCAGTTCCTCAGATTCATGTTACTAATAACTACACATAATGTTTACTGTTGCCCACACAATGCCTGATGAATGATCAGCATTTCTCTGCCACTTTAGAATATTATTCATATATATAGGTTGGTTGTTACAATTGTACTGAAGGAAGGTTTATAATTCTTTTCTGTGAAACAAAATGTACATGATGCATAGCAGAAAATTCAGAGTATGGACATAATTTTCAGTAACAAATCTGTCGATTAAGAGTATGTACGCACATATTTATAACAATGTGTGTGAAATATATTATATTCAGACTATTATAAGAGGCCCTACTGTATGTAATCAAGTGGAAGTACACAAGACAGTGCTGTCAACTGTCATATACTGGTCAATTTACAGCATTACAGGTACTCCAAACTAATTAAATATTTTCTATGACAGGAAGACATTCAGCAAAGAAAAGTGATACACACTGCAAATTACTTTTAGGTTCCAACTTGATTTACTTTCTTTCTTAATTGCAGAAGCCACAAACATCTGTAAAAGAAGTATGAAGATATGTGCCAGCCAGCTTTCACTTTCCATTACTGAGAATGCTAGTGGTTCGCACAGTTACAGCCACAAACTGACATACTTGCGTCATGCTGCTAAACAATCACTAATAAAAATGCTTCTATTAACTATGAAAGCAATTCCCATAAATTCGCTCTTCAGAACACTTATTTTTCCTGCATGGACAGACATTTAATTATGATTTCAGAGTACTGGTGATAGGTATATGACACCTTTAATTAAAGGCTCAGAATATTACAGGCATGTCTCACACAATGGGACATGTCAACATGCAAACAGGAGAGCAGTACATGGTAAAGTAATTACAAAACAAGAGAATTTGTTCTCAGAAGGGAATACAATATGAGTACTTTTCTCTTCTAGAAAGCTTTAGTTATGTGTTTTCTACACAACAAGAGTTGCATTCTCACTAATGAAGGCACAAATACGTACATATAAATAAACTATTTCAGTTTTTGCATTAGTGTATACATACGGATAGAAGAACATCACTACTTGGTGTAGAGCAACTGCACCCTCGAATATGAGTTGGGTGCCTGTCCAATGAATATGATTCATGTAGTGAGGTGGCTGCTTTCACAGCGATAAATGGCAGCAACAACACACTATATGTCAGTAACAAATCAACTTACAATCACAATGACACATGAAAGATTAAGAACAATTTTATTTCCAATTATGTGCACATTTTTTATGTGTGATCTTGAGTTCATTAAATGAATGTATAAAGGAGAAGTTGTGTCTGTCTGTCTGTAACTGAAATTGAGCATACCAGCTGTACCTGTGTGAATAATTTGCGCATAGAAACAGTAAAATATTTAATCAACAAAAATTACAGCATCTGAATTTTAACAAATATAAAAAACTGTATTCACTATTGCTTCATGCTGGTTCAAACAGATCTTAAGCAATGTGTAAATAAGAACCAAGAGCTTTCCAGCACAAGTATGTAAGAAACAAGACGTTGAAATTAACAGTCTGGACTCAAGTAGAGGCCAAGGCTTGGCCTCTGCTGGAGGCAGGACTGTCAATTCTTAACATTAGGTTATTCTTTGATGTTTTTCTGACTGTGCATCATAGTATAGACTTTTTCAAATTACCAACTTAATGAACAATTCTTTTATTTTTCAACAATATGTATGTTACACTACGCTCCTCAACATGTTTCGAGCAGCACGTTGCTCGAAACATGTTGAGGAGCATAGTGTAACATACATATTGTTGAAAAATAAAAGAATTGTGCATTAAGTTGGTAATTTGAAAAAGTCTATTAGGTTATTCTGTTTAGAAAACAAATTTTGAGAGGGAAACAATGAAAACAAAATAGTCTGTCATCAATGATGAACCACAAACTTTCTAAAAATGTCTGTCATGATAAGACCTGTCTGGCAGTTCTCTACGTCATGATGTCGCAACAAACCTTACCATATTAACATATATGATGATGGTTATGATGACTGGATGCACATAGTCACCCATGAACTCAGAGAATGCCAGTCCACTCATAATTTTGGTTGTAAAATTGACACTTTTTTTAAAAGTAATCATCCAAAGTCATTCAGAGAGAAATGTGGCACAAAAAAATGTTCACATTAGAATGCAGATGGTAATGCCCTACCTCAGGCCTCTCGCTGTGCAGACCTTGGTGAAATCCCACTCCAGTCCATGTGGGATTTGTGGTCAACACAGTACTACTGGGACAGGTTTCATTCCAAGTACTTCAGTTTTCCCCTGTTAGTAACATTTCACCCATGTTTCCTACTCATACTTCACTCATCTACCACAGATGCTACAAAATTTGATTAACTGAGAGCATATTTCAAATAAGACATTAAGGAAACACAAAAGGACATAAAAATTTG